>ENA-UOOH01000037-UOOH01000037.1-fermentation-metagenome-genome-assembly--contig:-NODE-37-length-131053-cov-10.779897_pt1 | contig 131053 bp, 120 predicted proteins | sample MGYA00245778_ERZ724025 | MGnify/ENA primary metagenome ERZ724025 (study PRJEB28704, sample SAMN03018313) | fermentation metagenome | biome: anthropogenic terrestrial biome; feature: soil... | reverse complement strand
TGACCGTTAGTATTCATAACAATGACACGCAAAAGAGCACTTTTTCAGCAGTCTCGGACCCTACCTGATTCCGTTCAATATCTCTATTACATAATCCTGCTGGGCCAGCGACATCTGCGGCCACAGGGGTAGGCTGAAAACTTGGCGATGAATCATTTCCGAGATCGGATATGCACCCGGACCTATCTTCAATTCCGCATAGGCCGGCTGCAGATGGGGCGGGACCGGGTAATGAATCATGGCTCCGATACCACGGTCGGCCAAATGCTGCAATACCACATCCCGTCGCGTACTGCGGACAGCGAAAATATGCCAGACCGGCTCCGCCCATTCAGGAACAACCGGTAGAGTATAATAATCTGGGTCAAGATACTGTAGATATCGCTCGGCCAAACTTCTTCGCCGCTCATTCCAATCATCCAGTTTACCCAGCTTGACCCGCAGGAAAGCCGCCTGCATTTCATCCAGCCGTGAATTGTAGCCTTTAACTTCGTTGTGATATTTTATTTGTGAACCATAATTACGCAAAGCTTTAATCTTCTTAACCAAATCCTGATCACTGGTAACGACCGCTCCGCCGTCCCCAAACGCTCCCAGGTTCTTACCGGGATAAAAGCTGAAACCGGCCGCATCTCCCAGGCTGCCCGCCCGCCGGCCTTTGTATAAAGCCCCGTGCCCCTGGGCTCCATCCTCTACCACCTTCAATTCATAGCGGGCGGCAATAGCATTAACCTCATCCATGGCGGCCGTCTGCCCGTAGAGATGCACCGGCATGATAGCTCTGGTGCGAGAAGTTATAGCCGCTTCAATCCGGGCCGGGTCGATATTATAAGTGGACTCCACCGGTTCCACCGCTACGGGCCGAGCCCCGCACTGACTAACCGCCAGCCAGGTGGCTATATAGGTATTAGCAGGGACTATTACCTCATCCCCGGGTCCAATCCCATAGGCCCGCAGGATAAGATGCAAGGCCTCCAGCCCGTTGCCTACCCCCACACAGTAACTGACTCCGCAATAAGCCGCAAATTCCGATTCGAATGCTTCCAGCTCCGTGCCCAGAATATACCAGCCGGAGTCCATCACCCTCTGGTAGGCTGCGTCCAGTTCATCTTTGATTTCTATATAACCCGCTTTCAGGCCCAAGAAAGCCACATTATTACCCATATATTTCACCTCTATTCGAGAAATGCATACAGCAACATTAATCCATAACCGGGCACATGTCTAATACCCGGAGGGCGCTATAGATGCTCTATATGACTTACGTTGTATCGCAACTCTGTTTTTCCATGCTTGTTGGCGGGTTCGGTCGTAACTCCACTTTTTTGTTTTGATTCAGCGGTTCAAAAACATAGCTTATCAATAACTCTATTTTCCCATCCGGTCGGCGGGTAGCAAAATATCTTAACCTCGCCCTTTAATAATAAATTTGCTGAGGACAAACGTAACCGGCAGACTGACCAAGATAACCACCAGCGGCGCCAGCCATTCGCTGAACCCCAACATATCAATACAGAGATAGAGAACAGATATGCCCAGGAGATATTGAACAATATAAACCACCGGATACTTAAGGAACTTGGCCAGGGAAACAGGCTGCTTAAAAACCAGCTGGCTATTCAGATAATAAGAGATAAAGATGCCGCATACATAAGCCAAGCTGTAGGAAAGTTTATAAGGCATCAGGAGCAGAAATAACATATAGAGGGCATAAGTAAGCAGGGTATTAGCCGCCCCGCATAGCAAAAAAGCGGCAAATTCCTTGCTATTTGCCTTAGTAAACTTCATGGATAACATATTCCGGCCGCTGGTTGACCTCGTCGAAGATACGCCAGAGATATTCACCGATAATCCCCAGCATGATAATAATGAGCCCCAGCAGAAAAGCCACCAGGGTGGCAATAGTCGTAAATCCTGGCACAATCACGTGATTAACACTGGCATTAATCACCAGCACTATCCCGTATATGAAGCTCAACAGGGCGACCACAAACCCGGTCAAGGAAATCATCCGAATCGGCACTACCGAAAAACCCAAAATAGAATCTAGCAGATAGGTGAACTTCTTGCTGAAAGTCCAGCGTGATTTGCCGTGCACCCTTTCCTGGCGCCGGTAATAAATAACCTCCGGTTCAAAGCCCAGCCAGTAGGCAAACAAGCTGATGTTGATATTCTTCCCGCTCTGCTGCAGATAAGGCAGCATCAATTTATCCATCAAGGCCAGGTCAAAACCGCCCGATGGATAGTCTTTCGTCACCGCCAAACGCAGAAGACTGTAGTACATCCGCGCGAACACTTTACTGAGGAAAGGATCCTGGCGTGACTCACGCACACAAATGATAAACTTGGAACCAGCCAGCCATTTGTCTGCCATATCAATGAGCAGTTCGGGCGGGTCCTGCAGGTCGGCCGCCAGCATAGTAAAACAATCCCCGGTCACATATTGCAGACCCGTTTTCACCGCATGAATAGCTCCAAAATTACGGGCCAGCTTAACGATCCTAGTATCGGGCCGCCGTTTTTTTATCTTCATCAATTCCGCAAATGAATCGTCTCCTGAACCATCATCCACGAAAATTAGCTCCAGCTCGATACCCCTGCTCCGGCGCAGTTTATCTTCCACCCTCATCAATTCCGCAAAAAGGCCCGGCAGAGACCCCTCATTATAATAAACAGGAATTACCACTGAAAGTTTCTTCATTCTAAATACCCGCCCCCTGGTAAAATTACGCTCTCCCCTGCGGGGACTACTGATGTAGCCAAAATGCTGCCAACAATGTTGCATGCCGTAAACGGCACTATTAGAGATCCTTCGCTACGCTCAGGATGATACCTATGTCGCTCAGGACGACACTCATGTCACTCTGAACGAAGTGAAGAGTCTTATCACTCGCAGTGTAGAGATCCTTCGCTGCGCTCAAGATGACACCCATGTCACTCGGGATGACACCCATGTCACTCTGAACGAAGTGAAGAGTCTCACATGACAACAACCGGTATCATCAGGCTTCTTGCTAACCGGATGTACTCCCTGGCCTTAGTCAACACATACATACTTTCTTATCGTAGCCGGACTGCCCATTACCACCGCTCGGGCCGGGACATCCCTGGTAACTACCGAACCAGCCCCCACGATGGCATTCTCATGAATAATTATGGCCGGCATCAGCATGGCACCCGCACCTACCGCTACCCCATTCGCGATGGTGGGACCTACAACCCGCGTTTCCTCATAGCCCAGCTTGCCGATCGCATTATCATTGGTACTGCCCACACACAAACTGATAAAAACATTGTCCCCTATACTGCATTTACCCGTGATATGAGTCGAATCCATTATCTTGGTGTTATTGCCAATGGTAGTGGCATAATTAACAGTCACATAGCGGCTCAGAATACAGTCCGATCCTATTCTGCACTGCTCCCGCACCGATGCCCCATCCCCCAGCAACGTATTGGCCCCAATCTCTACATCATAATAGACCACCGCATTAGGCCCGATGGCGCAGTTCTCACCAATGGTCACCTGTTTTATAAATTGAGGCTGCCGGGCCAGGGCCGCCCCCCTAGGGACTTTACCTATATAACTGCCCGGAAAAATTTCCACATTATCACCGATCACTACTCCGCTCTCGATTACCACGAAGGGATGAATAATCACATTGTTGCCGATGCGAACTCCGGCCCGGATGACCGCAAACTCCATAATATTCACATTATCACCGATATCATCCGTTTGCACAATGGCCTTGCTATACAATCCAATCTCTCCTTTTCTAATCGGTTGAATTTTTAGCTAATTGCCTGAATTCACCATAATCCCTGATATAATCACTCTCGTCATAAAAATCGCTGGCCAGAACCAGCAACACGCATTCAGGTGAGAAATCATACATCTCGTGCCACATCATACGGTCCAGCAGGAGTCCCTGCGAATTGCTGGTCAAAGGCACCGAGATTTTTTCCGTCCCATCATCCAGCCAAACCCGGCAGGAGCCATGGATACAGACCATCACCTGGCGCAGCTTGCGATGGGCGTGCAGTCCCCTAGTTACGCCTGCCCCGGTGGCAAAAATATAATATACTCTGCGAATAGCAAAAGGAATATCGCGATTCTCCTCAATGGCAACCAGAGAACCCCGTTCATCACCCCGCACCTTAAAATCATAAGTAATAAGCTCCACTAGATAAACTCCTTCAGGTACCACTTAACAGTTTTTAATATCCCGCTCTCAAAATCCTCTTGCGCCTGCCAGCCCAGCTCGGTTTCAATCTTACTGGCGTCAATGGCATAACGGCGATCATGCCCGGGGCGGTCAGTCACAAAGGTGGCCAGATCCGCGTAGGATTTTATAGCTGTCCTCGCTTTTATCTGCGGCGCCAATTCGTCCAGTATCTTGCCTATGATATCTACGATATATAGGTTCTCGCGCTCATTGCGGCCCCCGATATTATAACTTTCCCCGCTGCGGCCCTGATGGAATACCAAGTCGATGCCTTTACAGTGGTCCAGCACATACAGCCAATCCCGGACATTGCGCCCGTCCCCGTAAATAGGTATCGGCTCCAAAGCCAGCGCTTTTTTTATAATGGTGGGTATCAGTTTCTCACTGTGTTGTTTGGGTCCGTAGTTATTGGAACAATTACTGGTTACCACATTCATCCCGTAGGTGTGATAGTAACTGCGCACCAGGAGGTCCCCGCTGGCCTTGCTGGCACTGTAGGGGCTGTTGGGTGCATAAGGAGTCGCTTCCGTAAACAGCCCCGACTCCCCCAGACTCCCATAAACTTCATCAGTTGATATGTGATGAAAGCGGCACTTTTCATAACCTTCTTTATATCGGTGTGGCGCCTCCATCCAGTACTGCCGGGCGGCATCCAGCAGATTGAAGGTACCGTTGATATTAGTTTGTATAAACACATCGGGACCCGTGATGGAGTTATCCACGTGTGATTCCGCCGCAAAATGAATGATCCCGCGCAGGTCATATTCTATCAACAATTCATCCAGCAAATCCCGGTCGCGGATGTCACCCTGTACAAAAGTATAGCGAGGCATGTCTTCAACCTCGCGCAGATTTTCCAGATTACCCGCATAGCTAAGGATATCCAGATTGATGACCCGGTAGCCGGGATAGCGATCCAGAAAATAAGGTATGAAATTAGAGCCGATAAAACCAGCTCCACCGGTTACCAAAATAGTTGTTTTTGAACCGTCTTCCTGCCTCATTACCTCAATACCTCCTTGGGCTGATAGCCTCACCATGGTCATTCAGCGCGCAGTAAAGAATCTACCCCCTCTGAGTTATCAGACTCCTCACTGCGTTCAGAGTAACAGTATAAGTATCATCCTGAGCATCCTCTTGTTGTCATCCTCAGCATCCCCTTGTTGTCATCCTGAGTGAAACGAAGGATCTCTGAGCGAAGCAAAGGTATGTAATATAAGTTATCAGACTCCTCTTCCTCATCCCTGCAGGGGTCTGTTAAGATCACTGCTGGCAATGTCCAGCAGGTATTGCCCATATTCATTATTACGTAAAGTCTGGGCCAGGGCAATCAATTGCTCCCGGCTGATCCACTTCATATAATAGGCGATTTCCTCCAGGCAGGCTACTTTAAAACCCTGACGGGTCTGCAGAGTCTCGATGAACAGGGCCGCTTGCTGCAACGCCTCGAAAGTCCCGGTATCCAACCAGGCAAAACCGCGTCCCAGCAATTCTACATTTAACTGATTCTGCTCCAGATACATCCGGTTAAGGTCGGTAATCTCCAATTCCCCCCGCTGGGAGGGCTTCAGACTCTTAGCCAGTTCAACTACCTGTCTATCGTAGAAATAAAGCCCGGTTACCGCAAAATTGGATTTAGGCTGGAGAGGCTTTTCTTCCAGGGACACCGCCCGCTGCTCATCATCAAATTCAACAATCCCAAAGCGAGTAGGATCCTTAACCCGGTACGCAAAGACAGTGGCTCCCTCATCACGAGCCGCCACCCGACGCAGCATGGGGGTAAACCCCTGCCCGTAGAAAATATTATCTCCTAGTACCATGGCCACCCTGTCGCCGCCAATGAAATCCTCACCGATAATAAAGGCCTGGGCCAGCCCATCCGGCGTTGGCTGGACCGCATACTGGATAGACAGTCCCAGCTGACGGCCATCGCCCAGCAGGTTCTCAAAGCGATGAATATCCTCGGGGGTGGATATGATCAATATATCTTTAATATTAGCCAGCATTAAGACTGACAGGGGATAATAAATCATGGGTTTATCATATATAGGAAGCAACTGCTTGGATATGACCTGAGTGAGGGGGTAGAGGCGGGTTCCGCTGCCGCCGGCCAGAATAATTCCTTTCATAAAAAACGACCTTTCCGCACTATAGTCAAAGGGACTTTCAAAGGAATTATACCAGATTCACACCATATTTCAAAGAACAGAGACAATAAGTTCATTTTGGTGCCTGGCACAACTTATTGATAGCGGTTGCAGATATATTGATGTGCCGGGCAATTTCTACCATCCTATGGCCATTCCTAATGGCTTCTCGTGCATAGGCAACCTTAAAAGGTGTTAATACCCTCTTCCTGGATCCGTTTTTGATTTCCCTAAACTGCTCTTGGTCAACTCCGGTAGCACACAGAATTTCATCTAAAGCGTCTATTCCAGATACCACTTGCCCGGTTTTTACCATCTGGGCAAATGCTTCATCGCCAATGGCTTCAATATTCTCGCAATCTGTATCGTCTGCAACAGTCATTAAGATGTCGTATTCCTTCCGGGCCATCAATCGGTCATTGGCCAATATATCAAAAAGCAAGTCACTGTTAACAAAACTAGAATCGCTGCTGCGATAATGGTGGTCACTGCTCCATCGGTAATCTTTCATATCAGAGCACAGTCCTGCCCTTACCGGGTTACGGTGTATATAGCGCACCAGCATTAATAAGTAATTATCGTCCTGCACCGGTATGCTTTTGTAACGTCCTCCAAACACATGACCTGTTCTGTCCATCTTGCGATTATAATACTTGCTGAAACAAGTGTTGATCCGATGCATAACCTTACTCAAAGGTTCCTCTCCCGTGCGCAGCAACAAATGATAGTGATTGCTCATTACTACATAAGCAAATACCTCTATCCCGTCTACCTTTACAGCTTTTATTATCTGATTCACCAAATAATCCCTGTTTTCTGGTCTGTCTAAGATAAACTCTCGGTTATTGCCCCTCTGAATCACATGATACGTAGCCCCTGGATACTCCACACGCTGCCTTCTCCCCAAAAAAAATCATCTCCCGCTACATCGTATCAGGAAATGATTTCTAATTCAACAATAAGTTGTTAATTTGGTGCCTGGCACAACTTATTCAACTTATTCAGTTGGCGGAGCCATAGGCCCAGGGTTTTTCAAAAGCCATCTTGAGGATGGCGTGCTGGTAGGATAGGCTGTTCAAAGTCTGGTGGGCATTGTGGGCGGCTATTTCCGCTGCGGTTACGTCCAGCTTGGTACCCATCCCTGCTTCATACAGGAGTTTGGCCACCCGCAAGGCTTCATCGGCAACTTGGGCACCTTCCTTCGCGGCAGCATACGATTCCTGCATACTCAGAACGTTGTAATAAATATTGCGCGTAGCCTGCAGCATAGCATCTTTGGTAGTTATAACTGTAATCTCAGCCTGTTCCTGCTGTATATCAGCTAGTTCGCCTTCCAGGTCATTCGAGTTTACCCGGGTCAATTCTCGTAAATCCAGAGACTTCTTGGCCAGCCAAACACCGGGGCTGTCATTGACTATATCTTTAAACTTGCTCTCTGGATTGTTTACTTCCACCGGATGATATGTCAACTCTCTGACCAAGGCAGGCCGATGAGAATTGGGCCATCCAATATATTCCATAAGGGCTATATACTTTTGATCCAGACTTTGCTGGGCAACTCCATAATTTCCCCGAGCTGAAACAGCCTGCATCTGAGCCTGGTAAACTGCCAGTTTAGTATCCATCCCCAGCTGATAACGCAGCTGGGATATGGCCAGTTTTTCTTCCGCCTGCTGGCTGGCCAGCCGCTGGGCATCAGTGCTGTCCAGAGCCGTCACAACATTGTAATATTTCTGGTAGACCGAAAACTTCACCGATTCCAGTTTGGTATCGTAGTTCTTCTGAGCTGCTTGAATATTGTAATCGCTGGTGTACATTTGATTATAGGCTGCAGTACCAGCTGACGCGAACTGATTGGTTCCGGGTATACGTGAACCCTCGATGACCAGATTGACTTGATCCATGGTCAGTTCATCGCCTATCAAGGCTGCATCAACATTAAGCCCGGCCGATAGCACATCCTGGCGGTTGTTCAGAGCCAGATCAATGGCCTGCTCCACCGTTAAAGTATCAGCAGGCATGGCCGTATCTGCCCGGCAGATACCCGGACCAAAAGCTATCAATAGAAAAATAAAAACCGGTAATAAAACCCTGCGCATAGTTATCAACTCCAAATATAATAATATCTTCTATGTTCCAGTATAACGCGCGTTGACCCACCGGTCAATATCTTTACAGTTGAAATCTGGGTTTAAAAAAGGACCCGGTTAACACCGGGCCCTCTCAGGGTACTACTTTTGGTCTTTAACTCTGACTACTTAATGGTTACAGTCTGAGTCAGTGCATCCCAGCTTGCGCTGGCGCCAAATGCCTGAGCAATAAAGGCGGCCGGCAGCATGGTGCGACCATTGTTAATTTCAGGTGCTACGTCCATGGCAATAGCAATGCCGTTTACATACATGGTGTTGGAACCAATTGTTACTTGAACAATTTTGTCGCCCTTAACCAAGGTAACTTTCTGACCGACAGCATCCCACAGGACGTTCATCGGGTCAATTCCCAGGCCGGTGGCGATATCGCGAATAGCCAAATAGGTGCGGCCATCCTTGATATAGGAAGGAGTAACAACGTTCTGTACAGCACCATTAACTGTGAAAGTAGGTGCACCGATTACATAAGCTGCGGTTGGATGGGTGGCAACTGTACCAATGGCTGTTTTTACCAGAGGTTTGGAGCTGGCAATGTTATAACCATAATCGCCAACACCGCCGCCGATCAATATATTGAGATCGCCCAGTCCCGGCTGGCTCAATACTGTGTATTGAACGTCAGAAAGGGTAATGGTGCTCTCCAGGTTGCTGATTTCTGAAATTTCAAAGTATAATTCGCGGAAATCTTCGCCGATCCAAACATCGTCTATTTCCAGGTCACCTTCGGTAACTTTGACGGTGGGAACTCCATCCCAGGTTACACCGGCGGGCAGTACTAAACTAAACCAGCCATATTCATAGTCTTTGTCATCAATATCCGTATATCCTTCACCTGAAGGCTTCAGAGCCCCATCAGCAGTTTCAGTGATGACAATGTCAGCACCGGCAACGCTGGTCAGACCGGTTTGCAGAGCAAAGGGAGCAGTGGTCACGGTAAAGGCGTCTTTAACTTGACCGATTACATAAGTTCCTTCAACTGCGCCGGCAAAGGTGATGGCCAGATCGCCCAGAACGGCGTCTGCGTCAGCTACAATAACGAAATCAGTCAGGTCGATTTCATCGTCAGCATCCCCATCGAAGGTAAACCAAGCGGTTTTGTCATTCTTAATCAATTCTTGATAAGAAGCCGGAGCTTCTGCATCAACGGGCTCACTAACGTCAGCAAATTTTAAACCATCCGGCAAAGTAATGCTGAACCAGTCATCTTCACTGATTTCAAGACCGGGATCCAGAGTTACTACTACATCATCGAAAGTAGCAAATTGGCCTCTGTAAACAAAGTCTTCATCGGCGTCTTCAACAGTTACATCAACATCACCAGCACCAACTTTGCCTACTACAAAGGTGGTGGTTTCAATTCCGTCACCGGAAACTTTCACTTTAACTTCGCCTTCAGCGGCAGGTGATACCTTGAAGGAAGGAATAACAACCAGTTTACTGATCTGGGCTCTGTCATTGGCATCTTCTGATACTTCCATATACAGGACTTTATCTGTGGAATCGCTAGTATCATTAGCACTGCAGTAAGTTGGATTCCAGTCTAAACCGGAGTAATCCCAGGTTACACCTGAGGTTAAAATGGCAAGCTTGATATCCTTATCCATATCGGAAAAGGCTTTTGGTCCTATTTCTTTAAAGGTAATTTTAGCACCAGTTTGATCACTACCCACATACAGAGTCTTGGCAGAGGCTGCGCTTACGGTGATATCACCGCTGCTTACCTTGGCGATGGTAGGAGTTTCGGTCTCATCAAAGACAGTCTGGGTGCCATTTTTACCATAAACACGCACCGTAGCTTTAATGTCGCCGGTTACGTCCTTATCGATATCCAAAGAAATGTTGGTCAGGCTGAAAACAATTTGGTCAGCGGCAGTAACTGCATCAACAGCGTCGGAGCTGCTATATACTATGGTGCTGTCATCTGTATCCACTTCACTCCAAGTTCCCAGTCCACCGAAGTCATAATCCTCAAAAGTGACGTCATCGGGAAGGGCAACCTCTACAAACAAGGTGTCTACGTCTGTGGCGGTAATGTTATTCAGGTCACTATTGGAAAGTACTTTGATATCTCCGGCCGGCTGGGGCTGATCATCTTTATCATTGGATACCCAGGTATAGTTGCCGTCAACATCAATGTAATTATTGGCTGCACTGGTGGTGCCTACGCCGACAAACATGGTAGCCAGCATAGCTAAAACCAGCAAAAGTGCGATTCTTTTATTTCTGATTTTAATCAAGTTTTTTCCTCCTTTTTATATTTTAATAATTACTGTTAGATGATCAGGGATTAAACCCTAAACGAGAGGTAATCATCTATCCGGGGATAGATATCATTGATCTGGCTCTCCCCTCCTTTTTTTAGCCGTACAGTCCCGGTTGGGTTCCGGCCTTGCTAACCAGCTGCCGTATGTAAAACGGATTTATCTGGTCGACACTACTGTTAGACGCATGACATATGCAAAAAGTTCCCGGCCCGCCAAAAAAAGTTGGAATTCCTTATTTAGTTCTTAACTGGTGGGGGGCTGGTCCTCAACCAAGTTTAAGGAAACTGCCGCCCCCATCAAGATCCAGAAGATAGCTCCCGCATCGATGACGGTATCGTTAACCATGGCCTGTACTGCAAAGGCGCAGAAGAATAAAAAAAGGGCCGCCGGGAAGACATGGTTCTGGTTCAGTTCAGTCCGCCATAAATAGCGGCCCGTAAAATAGAAATGCAGCAAAAACAGGATTAGCAAACCCAGCAAAGCTGGTATACCCAGGCCATAGGCGACACCCAGGTACATATTATGAGGCTTGGTTATCAGGGTGTTGTAATCGTTCATGTTGGCAACCTTGTTGATATCGTTTTGGGGGAAATAATAAGCCAGGGTGCCCGGACCGTATCCTATGAAAGGCCGCTCCAGAGTAAGGTTAATAGTCTCGCGCCAGATATAGACCCGCCCGGTGCCAGCTGACCAGCCGGGCTGCGGCAGCGAAAACTCCTCCCCCTTCCCAGCCTCGCGCCTCTCCTGAGGAGGGGCTGTTTCCTGCTCAGATGTCTGAAGAGGTGATTGTATAAGTCCGGTCGTTTCCTGGGCCACCTGCGGATTATAGGCATTCATAAGCAAAAATATGAGCAGGCAGGCAGCTAGGACGGCTGCACCCGCCTGCAGACTCTTTTTTTTATCTGCACTGCGGAAAATGACCGCCGCCAGCAGCGGCGAAATGAACAGCAGCGTTACAAAGCCGCTGCTGGAAAGGGAGGCCAGAACCATCCCAAAGGCGGCCAGGGCCGCCAGCAAAGCGGGAAGCCGTTTCTTCCAGTCCGTATATAGAAGGGTGCCGCTCATAAAATAAGCGAAAAGGGCCGCCGCGAAACCACTCACATAATTGAAGTTGCCCATGGTGCTGTTGAAATCGCCGCTGAGGGAATTACGCAGCTCCGGCGGGGCTGCCAGTATTTTGACGAACTCATATTCCACCAGTCTATGACCGGAAAAATCCCATAATACAATAGCGGTATTAATCACAATAATTATGAGCAGAGCGATGTTGACACCCTGACTAAACCAGGGTTTATAAACGGTATTGGCAGCAGCTAGAAATAAGGCCAGATAGGCCAGCCATATCAGGGCCCCATCCCGTTGGTTATATAAGCCTAACAGGGCGATACTTTTGTATTGTGCCGCCAGGAGGGATAGGAGCACCAGGAGCGCCAGGATCAAAAGAGGTACATTTATATAGGAAGCCTGCAAAGTATATTTATGGACCAGCATTTTATGGACCAGAACTGCCATAACAGCCACAGTCACGACCAGCACCAGGAGCCATTTATAATAGGCAAAAAAACCGCCATGCAAACCGGTGTCAAGAAGGGGTACCAAAATACGAGGCGCGGTAAAACCGATCACTTTAAGCCGCACAACGAAGGGGACAAGGGCGATAAGCAAAATCAACAAACCCGCCATAATGCTATCGTGGTTGCACATTGAATTGGGTGGCAGGACAGCCAGCTTTGTTTTCGGCCGGTTTGGTTCGGCTTTTTTAGATATAACATCCATACCCATTAAATCAGGCAAAGGAGCAGAACTACTCTTTTTCTTCCTACTCATTTACATCTGCCTCCCCACCCGGATACTTTTTATTGATTTCGTCCAGAAGATTCCGGGCTTGCATGGTTGTCTTGTTATCTTCCTTATATTTAATACTTTCCTGGAGATAAAGCTGCGCATTTTGACAATCGTTCAGATGGTATAATATTGCCCCGTACCTATACAGATAGATCTGATCCTGTAATATAGCCGGCCGGGTCTCCCGGACTCGTTGCATATACCCGGCCGCAGCGGAGTAATCACCTGTCCCCTCCGCGCACATGGCCTGCAAATAGAGTACCTGGTAGCTGGCTTGACTGTCAGTATCCAGGCTATTCAAAATGGTTTGGGCAGCGGAGTACTTCTGCTCCCCTATCAGTCTGACTGCCTGCTTATAGCGCATATAGTTGTCACGATAGGCTTTATCCTGATTATTTCCTACAATTATCACCGCAATCAAAGTGGTGATAGTGGCAGTTAGTACCAACGCAAATATATAGTTGCGGATCTTTCCATCAACAGATAGATTCATGCTCTTATGCTCCTTATTCAACAATGGTAAGTTATAATAGTATCAATTCAAAATAATATCTTCCACGCTTACTATTTTATTTCCTCCTTTAGTTTAATCTAAACAGTATGCCTTTTGTTGTAAATTGTTGTTACCGGGAGGGCGTGGTAAAATAGAGCATACCAATATATACTTAATAATAAAATCGTCAGAGCGGGAACTTTTTTTGCCGCTCCAGTGTCTAATAGCTAGCCTGGTAAATGCGCCGGGTTATTCAGGGAGTGTAATCGTTTGACATCTGTAAAAGACCTGATCAAAAAGGCCCAGCGCGGTGATCTGAGTGCTTTTGAGGAACTGGTGATTATCTACCAGGATAGGGTTTATTCCCATTGCCACTATCTGACCGGGAACCCTGATGATGCTCAGGATCTGGCCCAGGATGTTTTTGTGCAGGCTTTTAAGGGTGTAGGCTCGTTTCGCAATGATGCTGACTTTGGCACCTGGCTGCATCGCATAACGGTTAATCTATGGATTAACTTCTGCCGCCGGAATAAAAAGGTCATAACCTTTTCGATTGATGAGCCGCTCTATACTCAGGAAAGTGAAATGGCCCGGGAATTAGCTGCCAGCCAGGAAAGCCCCCTGGAGATAGTGGAACGCAGCGAATTCAATGGGATGGTGCAGCAAGCCCTCAACCACCTTCTGCCCGAATATAGAACCGTTCTGGTACTGCGGGAAATGGAAGGGTACAATTATGATGAAATTGCCGCTGCTCTGGGATGTTCCCTGGGAACAGTCAAGTCGCGGATAAACCGGGGGCGCAAAGCGCTCAAAAAAGAAGTCGAAAAACTAATGTGAAAGCGTGATGGGCATGGATTGCAGAAAAATCGAACAACTTATCTTTCCCTATCTGGATGGTGAACTGACCCGCGGTGAAGCCGAAGCGGTCAGGGCTCATCTGTCTGCCTGTGCAGATTGCGGCAGAGAATATGAGATTATGTTGCAGATGTCGGCTGCCCTCCACCATATTGATGAAATTGTCATACCTGCTCCAGCGGGATTTAAAGATGCGCTTATGCAGCGTATTAATAATGAAGCCAAACCGGTGGCACCAATAAAACGCGGGGCCTGGTTGCGACGCAACTGGAAACAGGCCACGGCCGGTATCGCGGCGGCCTTATTGCTTATTGTCGGTGTTGCCAGTATGAATACTGATCCGGTTGTCCAAATAGCAGCGACCCCCCCCTCAGTAATTCAGCCGGATAACAGCTCGCCGGGTGTCACCCCCCCGGCTAATAACGACCCTGACACTACAACTCCGATCCAGACGCCAGACCCATCTGGAACTAACACTCCGGTTCCCGGCCCGAATAGCGCCGCTGATCCGGTCGTTACTGAGACCCCAAGCCCCGCTGTGCAAACACCGCGGGTATTATTGAATAAGGATCGTGCACTGACGACCACCCTTTTGCAGGTAAAAGCAACCGATGCATCGGCGGCACTGCAGCAAGCTCTGAGTCTATCCAACGGGGCTCAAGCCCAAACTCAGAACCTGGGTCAACAGGTAAATGACAACGGCAGTTATACAGTATTGAAGATTACGGTACCGAAGTCTTCAGCGGGCAGCTTGATAAGTAAACTGAGCAGTCTGGGTACTGTAACCGGCCAAGAGGTCACCAAAAAAGATATATCCTCCCAATTTGCCGATAAATTGTCTCAGTACCAAATGCTTATTTCTCAACGTACTACCGTGCTGAACGCCAACCGGGATACCACCCTGGATCAGCGTATCAAGACTCTGGAAAATGAGCTGTGCGATTGGGATCAAAAGGCTGAACAGGAAACCATCGTACTGTGGCTTGAAAAATAGGCCGAGCTATATAGACACTTATATAATTGAAGATAAGCGAATTCATAAGCGCCTGCGAGGGCGCTTTTTTGTTGTACTCGCTTCAAGGGAAGATTCAGATTCAAGTCGGAACCATGCCAGAGCGAGCAAAAAAAGCAAAGAGCGAGGCAATCGGAAGGCCCTTGATTGAGGTGAAATAAGGTACGGGAACACACCCCTGGGTGAATGTCCCCGTAATAAGTACGTCAATCGAACGGGTCTTCCTAATTAACGCAGCACCCAAGGGTACCACTGATGTATCGCAAGCGATACTATTAAAGTTGCTATTGGCCTTTTTTGACGGTCTGAAGCTTTGGGGACAGTCCCCAAAACCTCCTTTTTAGAGGCGGGCCAGGATCGCGGCTGCTTCCGCGCGGGTTATGAGACGGTTGGGCTGCAGCGCTTCTCCCGGGAACAGGTTCACTACCTCTTCCTTCTGCAGGTGCGAGAAGATAATGGCCAGCTCACTGCGGGTAACCGCTTGACAGGGGCGAAAGCTTCCGTCAGGATAGCCATTGACCAAACCTGTTTGCCGGGCTGCCAGCACTTGGTGCAGGGCCCACCAGGGAATATCATGTTCGTCAATAAAATGAGTATTAACCGGCATATCTGCTGTACTCAGCTGGTGCAGCTGGGCGATTAGCACTATTAATTCCGCCCGGCTGATGGTTTTATTGGGGCGAAAACTACCATCTTCATAACCCTTCACTATATTGCGCTGGGCCAGCTGGGTAATAAATTTCTCAGCCCAGTGCCCACTGATATCGGTAAAGCCGAAGGCGGTTGAACCGTTTGGATAAGCATTGATTTTCACATTGACATCCCGCATCGCACCGGTCTTCATATCAAGGGCTGCCATGGTGATATCGGTCTCATTATCGAGCAGATTGTAAATGCGGCTAAAATTCCCCCGGGTGATTTCGATACGTTCATGACTGCCGTCCTGGCGATAAAGGTATAAGCGGTCCGCACTGGTAGAACCCTGAATAATCAAGACACCGTTCAAGCTGCGGGCAGTAAGGCTTAACTCCGGTTTATTCATAGCGGCAGGTATATTCACTTCTACCCCTGCCAGCAACCGGGGCCAGGGTGAAGGGGCCAGCAGAGTAGTGATCTGGACCTTCTCCCCGGCGACAATATCATCGATATTCATTCTATATCCGCCTTTGCTGATACGCGTCGAACTGTTGTAGGTATATTCCGTTCCGTCATCCATCCGCAATGTTTTGCTGACGCAGTCACACGAACTCAGGGTCTTTATACTTTCCTCCCCAATTTCAGCCACGTCTATCCGCCAGGCCTCCTGGCCGTCGGGATCACTGATGACCCGCACCCAATTGCCCGATGCGAGGGAGGACGTTTCCATCTGTATGCCCATACCATATACCTCCGTCTGCTTGTTAAAGGTGTAAGTATGGGAACGGTTGTTAGAATCGATAATATAGAGAGTGCTTTTCTGAGGGCTGGCATAAACGACCCGCCCGTAATACACATCACTAAAGGCCTGTAGTTGAATGATGGTGGAGCTGTCCGGCAGCAGCTGGGCCATAATCCGATCGCCAATTTTAATATCACCAAGTCCCATCGGTGCTTTATCTCGATATATAATACTTCCCGGGAAAAGTTTATAAGTCCGCCCTGTGTCCAGCTCGATCTTTTCTTCAGCCGGGTTAATCTGGGCTGCCCTGCCAATCACCAGGGGTCTTTCCAGGAACAGTGCCTGTACTACGCTGCTCTGGGGAGAGACCTGCATAGTCACTGCGGTTCCGGGCAAGAGCTTTTCGATATCATTTTTCTCGGCGGTGCTATAAGGTGTATCCTGAGCCGTGCAGTCCACTATTTTGTCATGGTAGGAAATCGCCGCCCAGGAGGCCAGTTTATATATTTTACTATCATTCAGGAGCTTCAACTTCCGGGTGGCAGGATCTACCTGCGCCACAAATCCACTTACCTCCTGGTTAAAGGCTTCCAGCTTCCACAGGGTCTGCAGCACCGGGTTTACAGCTGCCTTCAGTTCTGAACCGAGAGGTATTTGCACAATGCTGCTAACTGGTAAGCCATTGACCATTATGCTGCCATCCCGCGCCTCCGCCTGAGGATCCAGGTAATAGCCCCCTTCCCGCACCGTATTATTCATCTCCAGAAGCAGGTCCCCTTCCAGAGTGGGCAGGGCCTGTATGCCTCCGGTTTTCCAGCTCTGTCCAAAAACATAGGCTTTATCCGTCTTCAGGTAGATCTCGCTGCCTTCCTGAACCGTTGTGCCGGAATTAACCAGCACCCCGTCCAGCACCTGCTGCATCATGATAGAATTTAGATCTACAAGCGTGCCATCAACCAGGAGCAATTGGTTTTTGTTCACCTTATTAACCACCCCGGTTTTCAAGGTCTGCCCATATACCAGAGCAAAATCCTGTCCTTCTCCCGAGCTTACCTTACTTGCCCGTACAACTATCGTATATTCACCGGGTTGCGGCACCTTAATGCTCACCTGTTCAATATTGTTTATATTGTCAATTTTTCCCTGATTGTTAAAATCGTTGCCATAATACCTTTTTCCACTCGCATCCTGCACATATAGATTGAGATCATTCATTAAAACCGGATTTTTACCGGAGTTGCCAGGCGGGTCTGCCCAGGCCAGAGTGACTTTTATGGGCATGGTTGGATCTGCTACCTGTAGTTTATATTCCCGGGTTTCCCCTTCTTTAAGCTTGTTTTTATTGTCACTGAATTGGAAAGTACCCTCTTTTAGGGCCAGCGCGGTGCCAGCCGAATCCAGGATGCCAAAACCCTGTCCCACACTAATTTCGTCCTGGGACCGGGCTCCATTTATCAATAATGCCTTTAGCAATGCTGCAGAAGGATTAGCCAAATTATTCTGAATATTTAACTGCTCCCGCAGCAAGGCCAGGGCGCCGCCGGTTACTGCGGTCGCCATAGAACTGCCTCCCATCCTGGTATAGAGAGAATTGGCGGCAAAATTGCTTTCGGCCAAACTGGAGCAGGCCGAAATAAGTGCCGAACCCGGGGCCAGCAGATCAGGTTTTATACGTCCATCCCCGGTTGGCCCCCGACTGGAAGAGTCAGCCACCTCATCAGCGAAGCGAGATTCAGGATCAAAGGCAGGACGGGGTACCTGGCTGGAGCCGATAACCAGTGCATTCTTGCTGTTGGCTTCGGAGGTCAAAGTGCCGCGGCCGGGTCCACTATTACCCGCTCCGAAAACCGACAGAAACTCAGGGTGCCAATAAACAAATTTATCGATCTCAGCTGAATTATCAGTATATATATTGCTGCCCCCACCCCAGCCATTGACATGAATCCTTACTCCGGCAGAGTAGGCCGGCATAAACAGATCACTCAATTTGTCCGGGAGGCTTAAATTGCCGTTTTTGTCCAATAAAGCCTGGAAATATAGACTGGCACCGGGGGCGATACCCTGGAATTTACCCTGGGAGGCCTTGCCGGTGCCGGCAATGGTTGCCGCCATAAAGGTGCCATGCCCATCAGGATCATCGGCCAGTTCGCGATCAGTGTATGTTTGCAGCATGACCTTGGGAATAGTTCCCGCTTCACCTTGCAGGTCTGGATGAATATCAGTCATACTGCCATCATCCAGTCCGCTGTCGGCAATACCCACCATCTGACCCTGCCCGCTCAGTCCGATCGGAGTAATAACATTGGGCACCAGCAGAGGATGAGACCCGATGATGTCAGCGGAGCGGTCATTGGCCCAAACGGGATAAATAGAAAATTGACCTAATAAACATGTGCACAAGAGCAGCGACAGAAAATACTGCCGCCGTTTCTTACCTGTGTATCTCATGTTGGTGAACTCCTTAATAAACAATTGGATATCCTTACCTATTCTTAACATAGGCATGCATATACCCCGCTATGCCATCAGCAATGGCCTGGGCGGCCTTATCCCTGAACTGCGGTTGGGCCAGCAAGGCTTCTTCGGTCGGGTTGGTGATAAAGGCCATCTCAACCAGAGCGGAGGGCATAGTGGTACACCTTAAGACTGAAAGGTTACCCGCCTTATCCTCTCCGCCCTTTACGCCCCGGTCGATACGCCCCAAACTGGCCACCAGCGCCTGCTGCAATCTTAAGGCCAGATTGTAGCGCTCATCCTTCTGTAAATAGAGCTGAGGGTTGGAGGCTGGATAATAACACCAGGTCTCGGTTCCTGAAGGGGTGGAACTGGTGCTGCCGTTGCAGTGCACCGAGACGAATACGGCCGCATTGTAAAAGTTGGCAATGTCGCTTATTTCCTTCAGCTCTAAAAATGTGTCATCCTGACGGGTGTACACTACTTTTATCCCCTGCGCGGTCAGAATTTGTCCCACCTTCAGCACTACGGGCAGGTTGACATCTCTCTCAGTCAGACTGGCTCCACTGGCCCCCGGATCCTTGCCGCCATGTCCGGCATCGAGTACCACGATCGGAGCTCGGTTTTGCAGTTCACTCTGATCAATAAACATCACCGTAATACCGTTACCATTTGAAGTCGGTCCCACCGCAAACTTGGCGGCTCTATTGGTAGTCAGCGTTAATATTGTTCCGGTTTGTCCAACCCCGGTCTGGGCCTTAAAGCCCATACTGCCAATTAAGGGGCTGTTATAATTATAGTCGGCTAAAGCCGAACCAATTGAAGTATTGTTGAAGACGACCTCCAACCGGTTGCTGCTAATATTAGATGTATACTGCAGAGAACCGGTTGAACCTATAGTAATAATTTCCCCGCTGCTGCCAAACGCTTTACGCGTTACTTCACTGACATAGTTAGGTATGATAAGAACTTCCCTCTTGCCGTCATTCTCGGATGCAGTCTTATATTGCATCCAGGTGGGGAACTTTATATTTACTAAAGCATTGTCGTTTTGGGAACTGCCCTGCACCGTCACCAGGGAAGAACCCAGATATTCCTGGCGATTAGCGGTTCCTATTATCTGGCAGTCAGTAAACTCATAACTGATACTGCCGCTGCCTTTACTTTGCTCCGTTTTAAGTTTTGTCCCGGATTCCATGACTATTTTAAGGCCTTCAGCAGTCCGCTGCGTTGAAATAGTTAGGCCATCCAGCTGGGACCCCGGATCCGGGGACGGATTAACTACGGGAGGAGTTACCACCGGTGGCTTGACCCCAGGAGGCATGGCTTCGCCCTCACGGATCAAGTTAACGACCCAACCGGCCACCCAGGCATTCCTTTCCCCCCGGTTAACGAGATACCAGTTGCCCTGTTGGCCCAACACCCTTAATGTTTCCCCGGAGTTGGCTTGAGCAACTACGTCGTAGGTGGTATCGGGTCCACCCCGCAGGTTTACCGTGCTGCTTATTGTTACAGCAACGACCGGGGCTGTATTATCCTCTACCTGGCCTGTATTCCCCCCCGCGGCGGGCGGGCTGGTCATGATGGCTCTGAAATTAGCTGCATCCCATACAACTGTACCACCCAGAGCTTCCCCTACAAAACGCAGGGGGGCCAGGGTTCTATTGCCAACTATCCGGGCCGGTACGTCCAATTTCCACACCGCTCCGTTGACCGTAGGCGCAGTAGAATTGATGGGCAATATCACCCGGGTATCACCACGTACGGCGGTAACTGTCTGAGTGGCCTGGTTCCAATCTACCGTGGCTCCCATAGACCGGAAAATAGCCGCCATAGGCACCAGAATCCTGCCTTTTTCGATAATAGGCGGCACATCGAAGGTCATTTTCGTACCATCCAGGGTTACAGTGGGGGTCTGGGATTGCACCGGAACAGCCACCGGTGTGCCAGTTACCGGTAATGATTGGGCCGATAAGACCGATTGGTGCATCCACCCAGATAACTGACCGAATTGAATATTGTACCATTCACCAGCTTGGGCCAGGATGTTCACCCGGGTATCCTTATACAGGCTGCCGATTACTACATCCCCGGTGCTCGGCCCAGAGCGCACATTGACCACACTCCCGCTCACTACTCCGGTTTGAGCGGCAGCTTTATCAACCGTTGATCCCAGCAGGGATGATATATATATAGCAACCGTTAACAATAAAAGAACCCGCATATAATTGCTTCTACATTTTTCGAACATAAAACCACCCTTTATAATTATATTAACTTAACCTAATTTATTGATCCATTTATATACATTACCTGTTATTTCTACCTGCGCTTCCTTTTTCCCTTCTTTTTTTCCAGAGGTAAATGCCGCCAAATTGGCTACTTATAAACTATATACTTATAATACGACAATCATCTTACATATGGGGTGAAATTTTTCTTAAAATGTACGAAAATCGGAAAACACCATTTTGTTTGGCAAAATATAGGGTAAATTTAGTTAAGCATTTTGCATAATTCATTTTTCCTTAAATTACCGGTATTTTTAGAATTGTCATCCCGAGGCAAAGCCGAAGGATCTTGAAGATTCTTCGCTAACGCTCAGAATGACAGGTTGGATTCTTTTATTATGCAAAACTCTCAACTAATAGAACGAGAATAAGCATTACTGAATTACGGGGATGAACATGCGAAGGCAATTGCGTTGCCACAATGAATATGGACTGGTCGAGCTTGACCAGGATGCTAACGGGCCAGGCAGTTTGGACTACACCGGTTCCAAGATATTGCGGTCGAGCCTGATCAAGATGCTGGCAGACGGAATGTTCAAGCTTTGCGGCTGCCTATTTTGGTCCGGATTCTAGCCGTCAATTGTTTACCGGAGGCCCACAAATAGGCGAAGTTATTACTTCTTAGCAGGCCGGTGCAGAGCACGTATACGACCAGCCCAACTAAAACGGTCCCAGCGAAATATTTGAAATGGATTAGGGTAAAAAGCGCACTGCCGGAGCGGACATCATGGAGGGCGGCGGCCAAAGGCACCTGGAGGTTATCCCAAACTCTTCCTACTACCACTGCCATAACCAGGGTCGAAGCCAGAATTTTCCCTATTTCCACCCAGAAGGGCGGGTCAAAGGGGCACAGGTCACCCTCTCTTACCGTTTTTTTATGCTTTTTATTCCACGCCCACATTATACTAAAGGCGCCTACCCATGAGGCTATGGCAGTAGCCAAAGCCAGACCGGGTGCAAATAATATCTTGACCAGAACCAGGATTAATACTATGTTGACGCCAATCGCCAAAATACTGGTATAGAGTGGAGTGGTGGTATCACCAGCGGCAAAAAAGGCCCGATTGCACACCTCTCGCCAGGCATAGGCCGGCAATCCTAATACATACATAGTCAAAATGGCAGCTGTTATCCCCACAGCCTCGGCCTGGAAGGCTCCCCGCTGATATATTATCTGCACCAGCGGCATGGCCAGCAAATACATTCCGGCCGCCATGGGGAAACCTAAATAAGCAAACATGGAGAGAGCTTGCCTGACGCTGTATACTACCCTTCTAAGGTCATTGCGGGCGAACATATCGGCCAAAACCGTATATAGCACTATACTAACCGCCGGGGCAATAAATACCATGGGCATGGCATAAATCAAATTGGCATAATTGAGAGCAGCCACACTGCCGGCCGGCAAACCAGATGCCATTATCCGATCAACAAATAGATTAATCGAACCCAACCCTGAACCAATCGCTACCGGTACAGCCAACCGGATTATAGTACGTAATTCAGGAATACTCCTGTCGATCCGCAGCCCGGGGTTAAAACCGTAACCCCGTAGATTCGGCCATAAAATGGAGAGCTGTATGACCAGACCGACCAGAGTAGCAATTGCCACTACCTTTATTCCATAATGGCGAGCCAGTAAGAGCAGGGCCATAATTATGATAATGTTTAAAACCAGTTCCACGCTGGCTGTTAATAAGTATCTTTGCAGTGAATTCAAGATACCCCGAGCGGTCGGCAGCAGACACAGAAACAAGGCGGTCGGCATTAGAATGCGGGCCAGATAGACCGTCTCATTAAATACCGCTCCGCTGAATCCCGGGGCTACCAAATGTATTATCGTCGGCATCAGGAGTTCACAAATTATAATGATTACTATGGAAAAAAGCAGCAGAACATTCCAGATAGTTCCCGCCAGGGCCAAAGCAGCCTCTCGGCCCTCCTCTACCTGCTTGCGTATAAACTGCGGTATCACCACCGTACCAATGGCTCCGGCGATGGTAGCGATCAAAAGCGAAGGAATCGATAAGGCTACAATATAAGCGTCAACATGACTGCTGGTGCCGAAGACACTGGCTATCGACATCTCACGGATAAAACCCAGTATCTTGCACACCACCGCCACCACCGTAACTGCAAGGGAGGTGCCCAGGACAAAGCTTTTATTTGATTTCATCAGCAATTACCTCTCCTGGCCCGATGCCCTCAGCACTTCATCATATACGAGCAGCGTTTTCTCCACCATTTTATCTGCGGTGAAGTTGTTTATAAACCGTTCATAGCCGGCCTGGCCCATGCTCGAACGTAAGTCCCGATTGCAAACCAGCTCTTCTAAATAATGGGTCAGTCCCCGGCTGTCACCAGGCTTGACCAGATAACCGGTCTGGCCGTCTGCAACGGCCTCCCGACAGCCCCCTACATCCGAAGCAATCACGGGCAGGCCGGCCCGCATAGCCTCCAATATCGTAATTGGGAAACCCTCCCAGTGTGAGGTCAGGACAAATATATCAGCCTGGTTCAACAAATCCTCCACATCTGACCGATCCCCTAAAAACTTGATTTTATCACTGATACGAAGCCCGGCGGCATAATCCCGGACCAGAGGCAGCAACGGTCCGTCACCCACCAGAACAACCTCAAAGGGATGGTCAAGCTGCATCTCGCTGACCGCCTGGAGCAGCAGCGATTGGTCCTTCTGGGCCGAAAAACGGGCCACCATTATCATTCTTATCGTACGATCAGCATTGCTCTTCCCGGCATCTTCACCCTGATAAGCGCCGGGCGGTATGCCGTTATGAATGGTTGTCATACGCTGTGCAGCAGCCACCCTGTATCGGCAGGCCAGCTGGAAATCATAGTCGGAAACACATATTAGCCGGGCGGTCCACCGGGCTGCCCATCGTTCCAGAATCCGGTAGAGCAATCGCCGCAGCGGCGCCACCCCTTCCGTAAATGCCCATCCATGTACAGTAAAGATGACCGGAATACTAGCCGCCCTGGCTGCCAGTCGTCCCAGGAAGCCCGCCTTACTGGAATGGGTGCATATTAAATCAGGCTGCAATTCATTAATCAGTTGCTGGATTTCCCGGTAAGCATGCCCATCCCTAAACAGGCTGATTTCCCGCTGCAGCGAAGGGACTATATAAACCGGTATGTTCGCCTGTGCCAGTTTATCCCCCAGAGTTCCCTTTTGCCCCATCGCCACCAAGGGTTTATATCTATCCGGCATATGAGTGCACAAATCGTATAAATGAGTCTGGGCGCCACCTGATTCGCCGGTGGTAATTATATGCAGTACCTTGTTTTTATTCACAGCCAATGCCATCCTTCATTTTTTCCCCGGGAATGCTTCCGTACTATCCAGCCTTCTTCTCATCCCGTTTTAGCAAGATACTGCTGCCTGCATTCGCCAACAGTAAAATCCCACCGCTAGGAGGCCTTTTTTCTTTGCAGCATGACCCGGGCGGTTCTAAGCAAAATCACGATATCCATCATCAAGGACTTCTTTTGGGCATAATACAAGTCATAGCGCAGCTTATTGGATGGATCTGTTGTGTAGTTGCCCTCCACCTGGGCCAGGCCGGTTACACCGCCCCGAATCTGATGGCGATATTCAAACTCGGGGATTTCTTCCCGGAACTCATTAAGGAAAAAAGGTCGTTCCGGCCGGGGTCCCACCAAACTCATATCACCTTTTAAGACATTTATGAACTGCGGTATCTCATCTAATCGAGTCCGGCGCAGGAAACGTCCGACCCGGGTTATCCGTCTGTCCCCCGCATCAGTCATAACCGGCCCCGATAGCTTCTCCGCATTCAGAACCATGGTTCTGAACTTATACAGGCTAAATACCTGGCCCCTCATTCCTGCTCTCATTTGAGAATAAAAAACCGGGCCGGGAGAATCCAGCTTAATAGCCAGAGCTATCGCCAGGGCCACAGGCATTAATATAACCAGGCCCAGGAGGGAGAAAACGATATCCGTAATCCTCTTCACTACTTCCGGCTTACCTTCTGCCAGTATCCCCTGTAATTGCATTATGGGCACATCGCCCGCACTTACCATCTTGGCCTGCTGCAACAAAATCTCATAAATCCCCGGCACCAGCATTATCATCTTGCCTTCATCAAGGGCGTAACTTACTATGGCATCTCTTTCCTTTTGCCCCACTGAAGAACATATTAAAATGACTTCTATTGCTTTGGAACCTGCTGAGCTAATAAAATTACTCCAGCTCTGACTAAAATTATCCTTATTATTTAAGCGGATTTCTTTGGTAACCAGCAGTCCTTTATCCAGGGAAACATTGACCGAATCCAGCAGTTTTCTAATTTCACCCGGGTAGCCGATGATAAGGGCCTGGCGGGGATTTTTTATCAAAAGTCCTTTTTTCCACACCACATACCGCCATATCCCCAGCAGCAATAGCTGCAAAATACTGGATATAAGGAAAATTGAGCGCGGAACCGCAAACTGTCGGAATAGAAATGACAGACTGACATTAATAATATCAGCCAGAAAAACAATGCAAACCAGTGAAGCCAGTATCTCATCAAACTTTATGTATATTGAATAGAGATCGTAGACAATTAACAGTATCATGAATACCATTATAAACCAGGGCAGCATGAAGGTGAACGGCTCCACGTTTCGAGCGGGCAGTTCCCACCCATAACGCAGATAAAAAGACAGGTAAAAAGCCATCACATAGATGGCAATATCCGCCAACGCCAGCAGTATTTTATTCAACCTGACTGAAGAAGTCATACCTTCCCTCCCGGAACACATTCCCTCTGGTGCTTATGTTTCGATATGAAAACATTTTACCCTGTAATAGATAGTTTGTCCCCGCTTATATTCTTTCTACAGATAAATGTACATTTACCGCTTGGTGATAAACCTGTGCCGGGCAGGAGAAACTTGGCCTACTCCGGGTGTCCGTCGGCTCCAGCTGCCGGGATGACTGACTATTCCGGCCTCGTATTCTTTCGGCAGCGGACAAATCCAACCCTCCCCCAAGGCACTTATGGGCAGTTGACATCAGCATCACATTATTAGCGGCCCGCAAATTCAACCCCTTTAAAATAGGCGATCGTCCTGCGCAAGCCTGCTTCCAGACCCACAACCGCTTCCCAGTTAAGATTGCTTTGCGCCATTCTCAAATCAGGTTGCCGCATCCGGGGATCGTCCATGGGCAGTGTTTTAAATACTAACTTGGATCTCGATTCCGTGAGGCCTAAAACCTTTTCAGCCAACTCCTGAATAGTAATTTCGGCTGCATTACCCAGGTTGACCGGGCCAGTAAATCCGGGGGCTGATTCCATCATTTTTATCATCCCGGCCACAGTATCATCCACATAACAGAATGACCGGCTCTGCCGGCCATCCCCATAAATGGTCAGGTCTTCACCCCGCAGGGCTTGAACGATAAAGTTGCTTACCACCCGTCCATCATTAACACTCATAAAAGGTCCATAGGTATTAAAAATACGCACTATCTTAATATCGATGCCATACTGACGATGGTAATCCATGAATAGCGTCTCGGCACAGCGTTTGCCTTCATCATAACAGCTGCGGATACCAACCGGGTTTACATTGCCCCAGTAGCTTTCCGCTTGGGGGTGAACCCCCGGATCCCCGTAGATTTCCGAAGTTGATGCCTGCAGCACCCGGGCACCTGTTTGTCGGGCCAACTCCAGCACATTAATGGCTCCTAAAACACTGGTGGTAATCGTCTTGACCGGATCGCTTTGATACTGGACCGGACTGGCCGGGCAGGCCAAATTATATATGAGCTCGCATTGAGCCCATAAAGCCTCGGTTATGTCGTGCTGGACAAAGGTAAAATTCCGGTTGCCCAGCAAATCAGTCAGATTACGCCTGATGCCGGTAAACAGGTTGTCCACACAGATGACTTCATGACCCTGCCCCAGCAGCTGCCGGCACAGGTTAGAGCCTATAAATCCGGCTCCCCCGGTTACTAGAATTCTCTTATCTGCCATTTCTACCCCTGCCAATACAATAGTAATTGAAGCCATAAGCTTGCATCTGTTCTGGATTCCATAAGTTGCGGCCGTCAAACACCACCGGGTTTGTCAGCCTGGCTTTTACATCCGGGAAATCCGGGTTTTGAAACTGATTCCATTCAGTTATTAAAATCAGAGCATCGGCCCCCGTTACCGCCTCCATCATTCCGCTCGAGTATTCAATTTTGCCGGCCTGTTGGGGCAGCAACTGCCGGGCCACTGCCATCGCGGCCGGATCATAAGCCTTAATACTGGCTCCCCTGGCGTTTAAAGCCTCTATTACTATCACTGCAGGGGCCGCGCGCATATCATCTGTTCCTGGTTTGAAGGCCAGACCCCAGAGGGCAAAAGTTTTCCCTCTTAAGTCCTGACCAAATACATCTATAATCAGATCAACTATATAAGTCTTTTGTTTTTCGTTGACTCTAGCCCCGGCAGAAACTACATCCATAGGCAGTCCGCACTTCTGGCCGCTGCTGATTAACTCCTGCACGTCTTTAGGTAAGCATGACCCTCCGTAGCCGACTCCGGCATTAAGGAAATGCCTGCCGATACGACTGTCAGTGCCAATGCCTATCCGTACCATCTCAATATCGACGCCCATTCGGTCACAGTACCCCGCCAGTTCATTCATAAAACTGATGCGGGTAGCCAGGATCGCATTGGCAGCATATTTAGTAAGCTCTGCTGCCCTGATATCCATGACCAATGCCAGCTGTCCATCATACAAGAAAGGCTCATAGAGCTCCTGCAGCAATTTAGCACCCTTGCCATTATCGGCTCCAATAATTATGCGATCAGGATGCATAAAATCTGCCACAGCTGAACCCTCTCTTAAAAACTCTGGATTGGATACTACTTCAAAGGGCAGCTCTTTTTTACCCCTCTTGCTCAGTTCTCGTTCGATAATCTGGCGTACTTTGGCTGCGGTACCCACCGGCACTGTTGACTTATCCACTATTACCATATAGTTTTCCATCAACTGCCCCACCGCCTGCGCCGCTTCCAATACATGCTTCAGATCAGCTGAACCGTCTTCCTGCGGAGGCGTACCCACTGCCAGAAAACAGAAAAGAGCTCCTCTCAATGCCATACCGAAATCGGTAGTAAAATGCAAATGTCCTTTACCAAGATTATTGGTAAGCATGGCCGGCAAACCAGATTCATAAATGGGTACTTCACCCCGGTTTAATGTTTTGATCTTTTCGCAGTCAGCATCCACACACCATACTTCGTTTCCGACCTCAGCCAAACAGGTACCGGTAACCAAGCCGACATACCCTGAACCAATAATACATATCTTCATCATTCCACATACCTCCGGAAAATACTTTCCTTTTCTATTGCCTGTACTCAAATGCATTAGAGTGCCTTTTAATAACACGGGCCGTTAGAAACCAACTTCCTAAAAACCATCAGCAATGACTTCAAATGCAAGGTGCCTTTGTAATAATGCGGATCGTTAGGAAGCCATCCCGTATTACTTCTTGCCGCATAAAAAATAATTGGCAATTTATTAGGCAAAAAGCCCTCTCTTATTGTATTTCAGATAATAGTAGCCCAGTAAAACCTCCACCAACGAATGCTGCACCAGCCAGACCGATAATTTTTGTTTGCGGGTCAAAATCGAATGGTCCACCAGCGCAATACTCTCTTTAAAACCGCTATCCTTAATGTAATCCCTGGATTCCTGCACAGCTGTACTGAAACTAAAGGGCGCATTAGGCATGGCTAAATTATGAATGGAAGATAAGACCATTATTATTGTTCTCCAGGCTATCCCGCTCTGAACCTGATTGAGGTCATCCAGACTGCTGGCAACCTCGCGAATATAATCCAGGGTGAGCATGTAACTGGAATATAGATTTTTCATATATCGATGGGTAGTAGATATGCCATTATTCATATCCTGGCGGTAATGATAATAGGGCTTGTTAATGATCCCAACTTTTGTTGCCTTGCTAAGCATTTGCAAAATGAAGGCCAGATCCTGGGTACGATTTATCCGGCTATCAAAAGTAATGCCCGTGGTAGTCAGCAATTCCTTTTTAAATAACCCTCTCCACACCGATCCCATAATGTCTTCCTGTTTGCGGCCATTGATATTGAGGGGCGCCATAAAGGCCGGTAATAATTTTTTCTTAATATCCTCACGCCCAAATACAGGGTCATCAGCCCAGGGAAAATCAACCCGCTGCTCCCTGACACCATCAAAAATGCTATAACTGCACAGGATAATATCGGCCTGCTCTACCCTAATTCTATCTGCCATATCCCTATAAATAGCCGCATCTACCCAGTCGTCAGCATCCACAAACGCAATATACTCTGCAACCGCCATCTCTATCCCCAAATTTCTGGCCCGACTTACTCCCCCGTTTTCCACATGTACAACTTTAACCCGGTTATCCCCGGCGGCATACCTGTCACAGAGTGGACCGCTGCTATCTGCAGATCCATCATCGATTAGAAGTAGCTCAAAGTCCTCCAGTTGACCGGACAGAATACTATCCAGGCACTGAGCCAAATACTTTTCCGCATTATAGACCGGTATAATTACGCTTACGCTGGGCTTCATAAAATCCAATTCCCCCACTCAATAAACCACACAATTATTTGTATAGTTTGAATCTCACCCATTGCATCAAGACCGCCATGTCGATAAGGTTGTTATTCAGCGCCCATGCATAGCACCTTGCGAACAGTCTCCACTTTACGTCGTCTATAGCCTGGATATAATCTCCCCGGGCAAAATCAGCCGTCATTTTTCTTATCAGCTCTGACTGGAGGAGATATTTTATTTCCTTTTTTATTTCCCTCCAGCGGGATGGGGAAAATCGATAAGCATTGTTACACACAACACTCATGACGTTGAAACTAATGAAATCCAATAGATCCTGATACTGTTCCACCTGTCCCCTGCTGGCCAGATAGTCGCGGAATCTTTCCACCAGACTAACGTATCGTTGAGATAGATTGGGTTTATAGCTGCTGGTAATCGAGTCCTCATTGAGGCAGTATACATACAAATATTTATTCAATAGTGATATCTTCGGTTCATTAACGTAGTACTTCAAACTAAACAACATATCCTCGGCAAAATATTCACTGGTACTCTCAAATTGCAGGCCGGCTGCTCTAATAAAATCGCGTTTAAAAAGCTTGGCCCAGACCGCTGCCCGGTACCTTTTACCAATAAAGTAATCAAACCTCTGGTTAACCTGCCCCATTGCCTGCCTGCTTAATACTCCGCTGGTAAATTGTATCCCGTCCAGGGCGTGGCCATGGCTGGGCAGGATTTTATGATTTCCTGCTACTATATCAGCCTCAGTAAGAAGGGCATTATCAAGCATCTGCTGTACGCAGTCGGCTTCGATATAATCGTCAGCATCGACAAACATGAGATAGTCTCCCCGGGCCATCTTAATACCCGCATTACGAGCCGCAGCCAGACCACGGTTTTCCTGCCTTATGACTTTTATCCGTGCATCTTGGGCCGCATACTCATCAATAATGGCCTGGCACTGGTCAGGGGACCCATCATTGATTATGATTATCTCAATATCGGGATAGCTTTGCTGGCCTGCGCTGTCCAGACAACGGTGTAAATATTTTTCAACATTATAGACGGGTATTATGATGCTCACTAAACACATGTTGGCTCTCCCCGGTTGGATAAACTTATTCCAGGATGCATCTGAGATTGATTTGGCCAGATGATGATTTTTGACCATATTCTTAATCTGCAGTTGTTCAAAGAATATAATATCATAGTTGTTGACCAACTTAGAAGCTTCCTGTTACAAGAAGCTTCAGGGGGGCGATAAAGTCGATACCCTGCCAGAGCGAGTTTTTGAACCTGGGCTTGATCCTCCTCGGCAAGAAACTTCGCAGGCGTGCGCGTGACCAGATTGTTTTCTTAAATTAGGCTTGACCCTCCTGGTAACAGTAGCTAACATAATACTTATAAGCCAAATTATGGGGAGGATATTATGGCCATATTGGTTACAGGGGGAGCCGGATATATCGGCAGCCATACCTGTGTGGAGCTTCTTAACTCCGGCTATGAAATAATAGTCTGCGACAATTTCTCTAATTCGAAACCCGAGGTTATCCAGCGCATAAAACAGATCACCGGACGTAACTTCCTGTTCGAGGAAGCCAACATCCTCGATCGTTGGGCCATGGAGCAGCTCTTCGAGGATCACCCCATAGATGCCGTCATACATTTTGCCGGGCTCAAAGCGGTAGGTGAATCGGTACAAAAACCGCTGCTCTATCATCACAATAATGTAGGTGGATCCTTGATACTGTTTCAAACCATGGCCCAGTTCGGGGTAAAACGTTTGGTTTTCAGCTCCTCCGCCACCGTTTATGGCAACCCGGCCTGGGTACCCATAACCGAGGATTTTCCCCTGGCTGCTATCAACCCCTATGGGTCAACCAAGCTTATGATTGAAAATATCCTGCGGGATCTGTACGTTTCCGACCCCTCCTGGAGCATCGTCCTGCTCAGATACTTTAACCCCATCGGGGGGCATAACAGCGGCTTGATTGGAGATGACCCCAACGGCATCCCCAATAATCTGATGCCCTACCTCATCCGGGTAGCTGCCGGCCAACTGAAAGTACTCAATATTTTCGGCAATGACTATCCCACCCCGGATGGTACCGGGGTACGGGATTATATCCATGTCGTTGATCTCAGCCAGGGTCATTTAAAGGCCTTAGAGCAAATAATGGTAAAGAGCGGTATCGAAGCTTATAACCTGGGTACCGGGACCGGTTACAGCGTTCTCCAGGTGATAAAGGCCTTTGAGCAGGCTACCGGCCAAAAAGTTAATTGGTGCCTGGCACCCCGCCGCCCGGGGGATATTGCAGAATGTTATGCCGATCCGAGTAAGGCCCAAAGGGAATTGGGCTGGGAGGCCCGACGCGATTTAGGGGAGATGTGCGCTGATGCGTGGGAGTTTATGAGAAAAGGCTAAATAATTCGTATTAAGAAGGCTTGTATTGAACAACTTTCTAATGAAAATGGGTGTAAAAAGGGGTACTCCCAGTTGCGGGAAGCAATATGAGAATACCCCTTATATTATGTGTTTATTGCCGGAATATGTCTTAAGAACGCACGGTAACTTTTAAATCTGCTTCTGCCTCATCGCCCTCATCAGTCTCCACCGTGAATCTGATCTTGCACGTACCTCGATCACCTGCAGTTATGGTTGCTTTGAAATAATCATCATATTCATCTATGTCAACATCATAGATTATATTTTCGTCACCTTCTATTACTTCCCAGCTGACAATGTCGAGGTCGGCATCTGCGCTCCTCAAGGTACCTTTTACCGTCTTTTCATCGGTTCCATTCTGGTATAGAGTCATTGAGTAACTGCTCAATGCGAGCTCAAGGTCACCGCCGCCTTTTTCAACCGTAACCTTGCAGGTGTCCCCGAAAACCTTGTTGTCATCGGTCCTGATATAGAAGTCAAGATGGGTGTAGTCTTCCACCCCAAACGAGTTGATAGTAAATTTGATGTAATCTGAATACTCATCGTAGTCCTCATCTACATCAGCAATATCATCATCATCCGATTCCCACCAGATATCCTTTACATCATCAATATCGTAACCTTTCGGCAGGAATGCCTTGACTGTTGTTTCATCATAGGTATCCATGGTTATTTCATCGTCACTGAGGCTAAGTTCGCTTCCGTAGGATTTTTTCACCGTTACCTTGCAAGTAGCCTTGTAACTGCCATCTTCAGTTGTGACGGTGATAGTGGCGGTGCCCTCTTTCTTGGCAGTCACTTTGCCGGAACTGTTTACCGTAGCTACCGAAGTATTGCTTGATTTCCAGGTCACATTTGTATTGGTGGCATCCGATGGATTTACGGTTGCCTTCAGGGTATAAGTATCATCTACCCCCAGGGTTACAGACGACTCGTTTAGCCTTACCCCTTTTACTTTCACCACATCTTTTACAGTTACCTTACAGGTGGCAGTTTTGCCGCCATCACTGGTCCTTACTGTTATGGTGGTGGTACCTTCCTTAAGCCCGGTTAATTTACCATTGCTGCTGACCGATGCAACCGCCGGGTTGCTGGATGACCAGGTTACGGTCTGGTTGGTAGCATTGCTGGGAGATACTGTGGCTACCAGCGTCTCACTCTTATCCAAACCAAGTGTAAGTGAGTCTTTATTCAGCTTCACGCTCGTCACCTTCACCCGGCTCATTCCCTGGTTTATCATCACAGCGGCTTCGGCCCGGGTGATAGAATTAGCCGGTCTAAATGTGCCATCAGGATATCCGTTGATATATCCAGCTTGAACCAGGGAATTTATAGACGCCCAACTCCAGCTGGGAATTTTACTGGCATCCGAAAAAGTCAGATAACCAGAACTAGTGGAAGTATTGAGGCCCAATACCCCGGCCAAGATGGTGGCCGCTTCTTGGCGGCTGATTTTGTTGTTCGGACCCATAGTACCATTGGGGTAACCGGCAATATATCCGGCCGCTCTAGCTTTGGCTATGTCAAGGTAGAACCAATCCCCCGCCCTGACATCGCTGTAGAAAATGCTGGCTGGAGTATTGAACTTAAAAGCGCGGTTAATCATGACAATGAATTCGGCCCGGCTAATGGAATTATTAGGCTTAAAAGTACCATCCACATAACCCGTGACAACGCCCTGATTAATCAGGGAATAGATCTGGCTGCCAGCCCAATTGCCTGTAATATCCGTCGGATATACAGCGGCCGCAGCAGGTTGTACGCCGAAACCTGCAAAGATCGATAAGAAAAAGACCGCCAGTACTGCAACATTAAGCTTTTTAGATTTTAACAAAAACTTCCCCTCCTTTAATAATCCTCTACTTGCATACTACTCCAAATAGTGGAGTAGTATTACTACCTTAGCATATTGCACCTTAATTTAACAGTTATAATGAGTTTAGGGGACAGGCCCCCGGACTCATTTTGGCATCTGAATTATCCCCCTATCACCCCTCCTTCGAGGCTTTATACGCAATTTCCCAACACCATTTGCCAAATGTTTCCTTATTTGAAATCCAACTTATTTAACATTACGATTATTGGCAATCCATTCTTTCAGCCATCATTAATGAATTTTGGGGACAGTCCGAGACCATTGAAAAAGTATCCTAAATGTCATCCTGAGGAGCTGCAGGCGACGAAGGATCTCTTTTGGAATTCCGTAATATTGGGGCTTTAGCTAACGAGATTCTTCGCTATCGCTCAAAATGACACGCAAAAGAGCACTTTTTCAGCAGTCTCGGACAGTCCCTGACTCATTTCCAGATAGGCAAGCTGACCGCCAACAAGCAAGTGGGGACGGTTCTGGACTTGCTAGTCCCAGTCGTCCCCACTTGCTAAAAAATGTCCCTTTGTGGCACTGTCATTTTTATACTTCGAAGATGTAGCCTTTTTCTTTGAACAATATTAGGCAAGCATCCACTACCTCCGGGTCGTACAGAATGCCTTTGTTTTTTGTTATTTCTTCCAGGCCGACATCGATCCCCAGGGCCGGTCGGTAAGGCCGGTGAGCAGATATGGCCTCAACTACATCAGCTACCGCCAGAATCCTTGCTTCCAGCAGAATATTTTCTCCCGTTAATCCCTGCGGGTAGCCGGAGCCATTCATTCTTTCATGATGTTGCAGAACAATTTCGGCTATGGGCCATGGAAATTCTATGTTCTTGATTATCTCATAACCAGCCTGGCTGTGAGATTGTACCAACTTATACTCAATTTCCGATATCTTCCCAGGCTTACTCAATATCTCACTGGGTACAAATATCTTACCTATATCATGAAGGGTTCCCGCCACGTGTACTCCTTCGACTTTATCCGCAGAAAGACCCATCTCCTTCGCAATAGCCGTAGCCAGGCAGGCTACCTTTTTTTGGTGTCCCGCAGTATAAGGATCCCTGGTTTCTAATGCCGCTGCCAGCGAATCGACTGTCTGCATAAGCATCCGCTGCATTTTTCCCAGGTTTAATTCGAGTTCCTGGGCACTGGGGGGCCGGCTAATTGTGTGGTCGTCGGAAATATCGACAACTGCAAGGACCGATCGGGTTGTTCCCGGAATAACTGCCGCTATAATCAAGCAATCCCTAATAATCCCAAATTTAGTTTTTATGCAGGAATGATACCTTCTCGGAGCACCAGACGGATCAATTCTTCGTAAGCGATGATACTCCTGCATTTTTTCCAAGCAATCTCCAGAGACCAATTGCGGCCATTTGGCACCTTCCAGCTCTTCCCGGGTATATCCAAATGAATCCTCCCACTCACTATTAGCTCCCAATATAGTCATATCGTTTTCAACCGTTAATAAAGGTGTTCCAGTATTTTCAAATATGGCTCGGTAATAATTCTCGGATTCCTCTAGTTCATTTATAACCCTTTCATGTTCGGTGATCTCATTTTTAAGCGCTTCATTAATCTGTCTTAGGGTTTCCAACTCGTTAACTAAATGGTTTTGCTTAATATGCGTCATCAGGAAGATACCTCACTCCTATTCTATTTATCACTTGTGAGCAATATTATCTGGTACAGAATGCGGGTTTTTTTCTCCTAAAAAATATAGGACTCCCTGGCTAATTATCAGAGAGTCCAATAACACTATTACAATGCAACCCGGCTATCATTGCAAAATGCATTAGACCCGTGGCTTTGCGTCCCTGATTTTCATCCAGGTTTGCCCTCTTTACCAAAAACCAATTATTATTTTAGCTGTTTTTCCTACAATAGTACCTTCTTCGCTATAATCTGATTAATTCCTCCTTTTCTCCTAGTTTATAAATTAGGGATCAGTTTCAAGAACCGTCCCCACTTGCTCAACATGCCCTTGTGCGATTGTCTCCTAAAATTAAGTCTTGGACACCTTTACCAGGGAGACGCGTTTTTCGTCTACTTCCTCCACCTTAAAAACCAGACCCTCAAACTCGATGATGGGCTTATCGTCTTTTTCCGGTATCCTGCCCAACTGCCCAATAATGAAACCACTTAAAGTCTCGTAATCCTTAATGGGAAGCTTGACCTGCAAAAATTCCTGGACCGCATCTAAACTGGCGGTGCCATTTATAATAAAGGTGTTGTCGTCCAGCTTGTCAAAATCCCTTTCTTCCTCATCATATTCATCAAATATATTACCGACTATCTCTTCCAACAAATCCTCAATGGTTACAATCCCGGCCGTACCCCCATATTCATCAATAATAATGGCTATATGGATTTTCTTTCTCTGCAGCTCCCTGAAAAGCTCATCGGTTCTCTTGGAATTGGCTACAAAATAGGGTTGTCTAATTATCTCACTCAAAGAAAATTTCTCCCGGTTATCACTATCCGACAAAAAGCGAAATAAATCTTTGGCATATAGCAGACCTACAATATCGTCCAGATTATCTCGATATACAGGGATGCGGGAGAACTTCTCTTTATTAACAAAAGCGACCACTTCGCTCAGGTTTGCCTCGATCGGCAAGGCAGCGATATCAGTTCGATGAGTCATTATAGTACCCACCGTCTTATTATTGAACTCAAAGATATTATTGATCATTAACTTTTCGCTCTCATGAATCGCGCCTTTTTCTTCCCCAATATCCACCATCATGCGAATTTCTTCTTCAGTAACCTCATCATCTTCCTCATAAGGGTCAAACCCCAATAACCGTACAAAAAAATTGGTGGACAGAGTCAGCAACGCGACAAAAGGGGCAGTTACGGTTGATAGGGTATTCAGAGGCGCCACTGCGAAGTAAGCGATGGGTTCTGATTTCTTCATGGCCAGCCTTTTAGGTACCAATTCACCCAAAACCAGTGTAAAATAGGCCAATATCAAAGTAATCAAGATCATGGCGATGGATTTAAGCCAGGCCTCAGGTAATGAGATCCCGGTAAGTTTTAGAAGATAAACCAACCTGCCGGCGAAAGTTTCCGATGCAAAAGCACTGGCCAGAAAACCGGCCAGGGTGATACCAATTTGAATAGTGGCTAAAAACCGGCTCGGTTCATCCAGCAATTTTTCAACCATCTGAGCCTTTTTATCGCCCTTATCGGCCAACGATTTTATCTTGGCATCGTTTAATGAAATTAAAGCAATCTCTGATGCGGAAAAAAATGCATTTATTACAATTAGTACCACTAAAAATATAATTGCGATCAACATTTATCTCCCCTTACAATTCAATAAGTTGTGCCAGGCACCGGGAAAGCAACTTATTGTCCATAAAACACAAAAAGGCATTAGAAACCCGTCTATCCGGATTCCTTATTGCCTTCTATAATAACCTGGTAAACCATTTCTATTTTTAACCGGCATAATAGCGACCCCGCACTTGGTGGATGCCTGGGTTTATCATCCATCCAGTGATCACCTCAATTGAATTTATTTTCCCGTTATTATATCACTTCAGTGCTATTATTCCCAACTCACGGCTGAGTCACACAAGGGACGTTTTTAGTGTGTCATTTCAACTAGCAATTGGGGACGTTTCTTTTTGTCTTTCTGGTCCCCCTGTCTTTCTTCTGCCACTCTCATTGGCGGGCTATTTTAGAAGTGATAAAGTTTTTGTAGATGCGCAATTTATTATATATTGCAGGAAAATATTTATTTAAATATATCAGGAGGGCAATATATAGGCCCAACTTTTCACGATGTTTTCTATACTTATCCTGTTTTAACGCCTGCACATCCCCGGCGGCAATTAAAAGCAACAATTCATTTTCGAACTGCCGTAATTCGACCGTTTCAGCATATTTATAATCTGTATATCTATCAAATTCATCTGTCATCTTAATCATGGCAGTTCTGATCTCTATTTGTTTTTCCTGGGAACTGGCGACACGGCTGGTCCACGATCCAGCCACACCTATCCTGTAGGCCGACATTACTTCATGTAAATAATAGACCCTTCCCTGAGTTGCCAGATAGAGTTCTAAAGGAACATCGCCAACTGGAGCCCGTAAGTAGAAATCCGGGGGGGTGTCCATACACTTCTTAGGATAAACTACCGAATTGATACCGATAAATCCTCCCCCGCCCACAATTATGTCTTCAATAGGTACTGCACAAGTTTCATTATAGGGTTTAATAAATCGGACCGCGGCCTGGTTACCATTTTTCACTACTTTAACAGCATGAGCACACATACTGCACTCAGGATGCTCTTCCATATAATTAATCTGTTTCTGAAGCTTCAGCGGATCAATCCAGTAGTCATCCCCCTCGCAGAACGCGATATATTTGCCCTGGGCTCGCGGCAGGTTATATACGGTGCCGACTTTTAACCCCTTGGAATATTGGTTCTCAGTTTGATAGATCGGCTTAATAATATCAGGGTATTGGCAGGCATAATCTCTAATAATGCTGGCTGTTCTGTCGGTGGAGGCATCATCATGAATCAAGACCTCATACTCAAAATCCGTCTCCTGCATCAAAAAACTTTCAATGGCCTGAGCTATATACTTCTCATGATTGTAGGTAATGCAATTTATGCTTACTAATATGCTCAATCTATTGTCCTCCTGGTGTCTCTGGCGCATCTTAAATATTACTGGCTTGTTCATCAATAAGGTTGATAAAAAGCTCTTTGCACTTATCATTGGTTAATACGGGATGAGAATAATTATGGAAGCCAATACCTGGTCGGGAATTAATCTCAATTATTTTGAAACCATTATCGGTTATTATAATATCAAAACCCATATATCTAACCTGGGGTATGTAGCTGCATATTGCCAAGATGGTCTCCGTAATTTGCTCCCAGAAGGGCAGCTTTCCTTCCAGAGCTGCTTTGGTGTCGGGATGGATTTTGCAGTCCTGTATTTTATTATTAATAATCATTTTTCCGTTTGTAAAAAGACCGGAATCAAGCTGGACGGGTGCTACTACATTCTCGGCAGTATTATGTTCAACCGGCCCTGATTTTTTCGTGCCAAACCGTATATATGAATCAGCAATTTGAGGTTCGCGGCCCTCTTCCTTAACCGTCAAAATTCTAAGTGCATTAGGAGTCTTATCCCATATCCTGCTTAAATTCTTATGTGTAAACAGATACTCGGTTACGATATATCCATCCAGGGTTTGTAAAAATTCCAGCATTTCATCTTTGCAAAACGGTTTATCATTTACATAATATTTATCTGCGCTGTAAGTGATTTTATAGAAACCATCACCATGTGTTCCCGCGATCAATTTCACAGCCAAAGACCCTTCAGCCTTCAATAAATTCATGACATCAGCTACGTCCTGGCCGTACTCGTCCGGGCAATCCATTAGTCTGATTATAGTGGCTTCTCTGCCATCATTAATTAAATGATAAAAATACTTAGGCAAATATTCATTGAAAGGATATAATACATATTTCATTGTAAGCTTGTCATCAATCCATATCCTGAATCTACCGTTGACCGGTTGCAGCTTGTTATAAACAAAATCCGACAAGTAATGTGCATAATTCTCATCATTCAAGCCGTACATTTCTATTCTAAAAGAAAAAAACCCTCGTCGGTAAGCCCACAGTTTTTGCTTAAGCGTTACTTCTCTATTTTCCAGAAAATCATCCTTAATTTCCATAAGCAGCTTCCATTTACGGATAATTTCTTTTAAATTTCTAATCAGGCGTTTGTTAATGTTCTATCCCCTCCGCTTTTTCATAATACTTCGGTTACGTATTCCTGGTACTTTCTGGCTACAATCATTCTTTTAATCTTTATTTCCGTGTCAATCAACTGGTTGGTAAAACATTTTAAATGATTGGAAACCACATCATACCCGGCCATATGACTGAACTCTACTCCCCCCGAAAAGCGAGGATTGGCCTCCAGGAAATATAGCTTGTCCCGGGTTTCAATAAATTCAAAATTAACGGCCCCGATTATTCCCAGCGAGCGGGCAATTTTACTGCATATCTCCGTGAGGGCCGGATTCTCTATAATCTCCACCGTGGTTCCCGCTCCAGATGGATTGCGCAGCAGTTCCCGTCTGGCGATGCAAACCACGGTATCATCAGAATTTCTAATCACATCAATGGTTAAAAAGTTGCCTTTAATAAAGGGTTGTATGACGTATTCCCCATCCCGGGCTACTTCCTTGACATATCCGTATTCCGCTTCGCTCCTGACTTCCATAATGCCCTGACTGCTTCTCCCGAATCTGGGCTTGGCCAGCAGCGGAAATCCCCTGATTTGATCAACTTCACCCAGCCAATAGGTAGGAATGGCAGTACAAATATTTTGCTGACCTAAATATTGCGGGAGCAGGAATTTGTCGCGGCACAGCTTGATGACCTCATGATCCGAAACACAGGCGCATACACCCTGGGCCCCTAATTCATTTTTAAATTCACCCATAACATCCACTTCCGGATCGGTAAGGGGCATTATGAATTTAACATCAAACTGCTGGCATACTCTTTTAATAAAGCTTACATATTCGTCCTTTGCCTTGGCTGGGGGAGCCTGTATAAACTCATCAACGTTATAGGCGTCCACTATCCATTCCCTGGGGAATATATCGCAGCCTATCACCCCATGGTGGTTTTTCCGGAGTGTCTTGATAACAATATCGGCCGCCAAGGATCCAATTGCGGTTACCAGTATATTCATTTTGTATCCCCTATCTTTTTGGAAATTGGCTGGGCCAGCGGCATTAACGGGAATTTGTGTCACAGCCCCTGCCCATCTCCTTACTTGGTTCGACTGCAGCAACCAGACCGGCATTACAGCTTACAGATATGGTAAATTGTCTTCCAGACTATAACAAGCGAACCGAAGTCCGACTAGATAGACTGCATTATCAGATCAGCAATGCGCATTACCTCATCATTTGCCAACTCTACGTACAAAGGCAGGCATAATACCCTGCTGGCCACGTCTTCCGCTACCGGTACCGCCGCAGGATTTACATAAGCAAGCTTGTTCAACAAAGGATAGAAATAGCGGCGCGGAAATATATTAGCATCATTTAGAGCTTTTTGGGTCTTTTTCAGGCTGGCTTCGCTCGTGAACAGTACCGGATAATAGGCATAGTTGTAATCCGTCGCTGCGGGAGGGTTTGGTCTGGTCAAATTGCTGCCTTTTAATTGCCGCTCATACAGGGTACATATACTTTTTCTGCGTTCAATAACTGCTGATACGGTGGGCAATACACATAATCCCAAGGCAGCATGGAATTCAGACATTTTAGCATTGATACCTACTTCATTAAAAAATGCTTCGGGACCGTTTATACCGAAGTCACGTATTCTTCTGATTTTTTCGGCTAAATCATCATTATTACAGATTATCGCCCCACCTTCCCCGGTATAAAAAAGTTTGGTGGCGTGGAAGCTCAGGGTGGAGATATCACCATAATCTAAAAGGGATTGTTCTTTATATTTCACACCAAAGGCATGGGCAGCATCGTAGATTACTTTTAATTGGTATTTATTAGCAATATCTTGTATCTGTTCTACATCGCAGGGATGACCATAGACGTGAGCAGCCAGAATGGCACAGGTTTCAGGACTGATGGCTGCCTCTATCTGGGCCGGATTGATACAAAGGCTGCGAGAATCAATATCTGTGTAAACAGGCTGGCAGCCTTCCCAGACGATGGCAGAGCTAGTAGCGACAAAAGAGAAAGGCGTGGTGATGATTTGCCCTTTTAACTGCAATGCTTTGATGGCCATCTGCAAGGCAATAGTTCCGCTGCTGACCAGCAGGCAGTGTTTAACCCCCAAGTATGTTGCCAGCCGGGCCTCCAGTTCCTTAACCAGGGGGCCATTGTTAGTCAATTGTCTGCGCTCCCAGATTCCCTGCAGATAACCTATGTATTCTTCCAGGGGCGGAAGAGCGGTTTTAATAACCGGGATCGGCTTTTCTGGGGGGTTTTTCATACTTTTAGAATCATCTCCATACCGAGTAAATGTATCAAATTATCGCAAATTTCCAGCGTGTTTTCTATTATATAATATATTAGGGTCCGCTCATCACCTTATTTCAGAATATTAAACTCTCCCCTGCCCAATACATAATATACCAAGCGTTAGGTACCTTGTGGCAAAATATCGAACCCCAACGGCCATCCTATCATCAGCTGTAAAGACCCTGGCAGCCACTTTTCATTGTAGCCGGGCCAAGCAGGAATCATCACCATCAATAGCGAAAAGCAACATATTCCTCAAGCTTATTAAAGCAGAAAATAATGATAAAGGATGTTTCATCATGAAAAAAATCATAGTATATGGTAGTGAAACCCTTAGTAAAATGCTGTTTTATGATGCTATAGGCAATGACAATTTCGTAATAGCTTGTTTTACGGTAGATAACAACTATCTAAAAGGTAATGAACTTCTGGGACTGCCGCTGGTCAGCTTTCAAGAAATCCATAATCTCTTTCCACCTGATGAATATGATATGTTAGCTTTATTTAATGGTTACAGCCGTATGAGAGACCGGGAAAAAATGTACTTAAAAGCTAAAAGCACGGGCTATAAATTGAGGAACTACATCAGTACCAGAGCCGATATTTCACCGGCAATAGCTATGGGCGATAATAATGTAATTATGGGTACAACCCATATCGGCTTCGGCGGCACTATGGGCAACAATAATCTTATCAGGCAAACTGTTTACCTGGGACACGAGTTTAAACTCGGCAATAATAACATTATCACGGCTGGCTGTAATATCGGGGGCCATTCCGAGATCAAAAACAATTGTTATATAGGTTTAGGGGTTACTATATTGAATCACATAAAAATACAGGAGGAAACCCTGATCGGGGCGGGCAGTGTAGTTATCCGCGACACTGAGCCTTATTCGAAAAATGTCGGCAACCCCAGCCATATAATTGGTTATCATCAGGACGAAGGGGTGAGGATGACCGTTCGTGAGTAATAAATTTGTCATTAATTTTACGCCTACTGGTATGATACCCAAAAAAAGTGCAACTCCTTTTGTCCCCATCTATGTCGATGAAATCATTCAAGATGTAAAGATAGCCTGGGAGTCGGGCATTACCATGGTACATCTCCATATTCGGGATGAGATTACGCAAGAGCCATGCTATAAAAAGGAAACCTATGCAGAAATAATAAGCGGAATCAGAGAATTTGCCCCGGATCTCATTATTTGTGTTTCCACCAGTGGGCGACTCTTCGGTGATTTCCAAAAAAGAGCTGATGTTTTGCAGTTGGAGGGCGCTCTAAAACCGGACATGGCCAGTCTTACTCTAAGTTCCCTTAACTTTAACAGGCAAGCCAGTGTAAATGAGCCCGCTATGATTTTAAACCTGGCCCGAGAAATGCTTAATCGAGGTATAAAGCCGGAGTTGGAAGTCTTCGATGCCGGCATGATTAACTATGGCAAATATTTAATCAGCAAGAACCTCTTGACTGCTCCCTTCTACTTTACTCTTATCTTGGGCAATATAGCCTGTGCTCAAGCTGACCTGCTGCATATCGGCTTGATGATAAGGGATCTGCCTGATCAATCCATATTTTCCCTGGGTGGGGTGGGCGATAGCCAACTGCCCGTAAATTCTTTGGCTGTTTCCATGGGCTATGGGGTCAGGGTGGGTCTGGAAGATAATCTCTGGTATGACCCCTCCAGAACCAGACTGGCTTCCAATATTGAACTGCTGCAAAGAGTCAAAGAATTAGGACGAGCTAATGAGAGGGGGATAATGACTTCCGCTGAGCTCAGATCATTATTAAACCTCAAGAAGGGATTCGGGGAATACGGCGTCAATCCGTAAGCCCCTGTAACAAGGGGATGGTCCGAGACCACTGAAAAAGTGCTCTTTTACGTGCCATTCTGAGCGATAGCGAAGAATCTCGTTAGCTAAAGGCCCAATATTACGGACTTCCCAAAGAGATCCTTCGTCGCCTGCAGCTCCTCAGGATGACATTTATGAGCACTTTTTCAGTGGTCTCGGATGGTCCTGTTGTTACGCTCAAGTCTGAATGAGTCAGTGGGGATTGTACCAGTGACTACTCCATTCGCTAAACTTTATAAATATTTTATAATTGCTTTATGGGCAGTTTATATTTATTGGTAATAATATTATGGAAGCAGAGAAGCTTCTACAATATTATAAATGGAGGAGATTGATGGTATGAATAAAAAACCACTCATGATTGTGCTGAGCCTGGTCTTAGGAGTGACAATGCTCAGCGCCACTGCTTTGGCAAATGTATCCAGTTCTTCTGGATATGAGGTTTACAAAGCAGCTGTTAAGAACTTACCCCTGGCGGATAGTTTGACCGCGCAAGCTGCGGTGTCGGTATCTGATAATGGTACTGTGGTGCTAAATGCCACTAGCACCGAAAAAATGAATCGTGTTAATAAGACCATGAGCAGCATAACCACTATCAATGCTGGCGATAAAACCCAAAGTAATGAAATGTATCATCAGAATGACCAGACAATAATGAAAGACAGCAGCAGTGAAATTTACAACGTAATCTCAAAAGGAAATAGAGATTTCGACAAAAACCATGAAGAACAGTCCGAAAATCAGTCTGTACCCAAAGAGGTCGAAAACATAGTAGACCTACTGGCCGCCAATTTCGATAATAATATTTCTCTGGATAACAACTCCGATGGAAGCAAAACAGCAACTCTAAAACTGGCTGATAGTCAGATTACCCCCTTAGAAAATGCTGTGGCTGCACTTATCGTCAAAAATGCCAACCATGCAAGCGAGCGTGACCAAGCAGTAACCACCAGCCTACCACAACTGGTTGATGAAATTAGCTTAAATAGCGTCGATGTAACCGCCCAGATTAGTGACCAGGGCCAATTAACCAAGCAAACCTTGGTGATCAAAGTTACCGGGAAAGATGCCAGCGGCCGGGTCCACGAACTACTTATCAACGTAGATATTAACCTCTCTGATATAAACAACACGACACCTGATACAATTGATTTGACCGGGAAACAAGTAAATACCAAGGCACAACCACATGAGTAAAAATATTCTTTAAATTCAATAGAGCCTGCTTAGATGAAAATAGGGTTCTATTAGGGCCCTATTTTCTTATTTTCAGGGGGGATAAAATGGACAAAGTATTGGAGGTCAAAGGCCTTACCAAGCTATATAAAAACAATCGTGGGGTCCGAGATATTAGTTTCGATATTTATAAGGGAGATATTTATGGATTCCTGGGACCCAATGGTGCTGGAAAGACCACCGTAATGAAAACCATTGTAGGCTTATGCAAGGCCCAGCAGGGCGAAATAAATATCTCCGGGTTTAATACTGTAAATCATTTTGAAAAGGCCATGAGTAAAGTTGGCTGCATTATTGAAACGGCCATTTCTTATGAGTATATGAGCGCTTATGACAACCTTAAGATCGCCTCCCGATTCTACGATGGCATCGGGGCTAAGCGAATTGATGAGGTTCTGGAGATGGTTGGGTTAATTTCATTCAGGAAGGATAAGGTCAGCTCCTTCTCGTTGGGAATGAAACAGCGGCTGGGAATCGCTGCGGCCATTTTATCCAAACCTGAGTTTGTAATCCTGGATGAACCTACCAACGGCCTGGATATAGAAGGCATGGCTGATGTGAGAAATATGCTTATTAGCATGGCTAAAGAACAAGAGATTACTTTCTTTGTATCCAGTCATCTGGCTCATGAAATGGAACTGATGTGCAACCGTGTTGGCATCCTAAACAATGGCTTATTAATCAAAGAAGGTACGATTATTGATATACTAAAAAATCACGCCTCCCTGGAGGAATTCTTCATTGAACAGGCCAGAAATAGTAGGGGAGATTTGATAAATGAATAGTCTGAAGGCAAATTTCCTTAATGAGACTCAGAAGATGTTCTTAAAGAGCAAGGTGGCAGCCTGCTTTATTATTGCGGCGCTGATTCCGATTGGAATTGCTCTGCTAATAGCCTTACTGCACAATAAGTCGGGAATCTTAGCCGTAGGCAGCACCGGATTTCCGGTCTTCATATTGGGCCTGTTTACTAGTGTGCTCCTGCCCCTATTCATTTTTATGTGGGCAGCGGATATATTTGCCGGTGAGGTCGGAGAAGGAACCTTGAAAATTATGCTGGTGCGCCCAATCACCAGATTCAATATCTATCTCTCCAAGATCATGGCCTTAAGCTTTGCCATCATACTATTGTTAGCCGTAATCCTTATAGCCTCATTAATTTCCGGCCTATTATTAGGTGGGAGCGGCAGCCAATACCTGGCGGGGCTAAATGGCGGAATAAAGGCCCATATTCTCGCAATTGTCCCCATGGTATCATTGGCCATAGCAGCAGCATTTGTGGCCCAATTCTTCAAGAGCAGTAGCGGGGCATTGACTAGCTCAATTCTAGTCTATATCATCGGGCGCTTTTTGCCTATAGTTATCCCCATGACTTCTAAGGTTCTACTATTCTCATATACTAACTGGCATGTGCTGTGGTTGGGAACGGCTTTGGCTCCCGAAAGACTCCTGTATGCATTTTTAATTATGTTGTCGAGCAGCATAATTTTGTTTACAGCTGGTTTTTACCTATTTGATATTAAACAATTATAAGTCAGGGGATACTTATGTCGATAAGATTAAGGTTATTATTATCCTATTTAGCAATGCTGGTCATCCCGGTGGTTTTAACCGTTATAGCCATTGTTCTGATTGGCCACGCCTATATTGGTGATCTTAGAGATGTATATAAATCTGACGTCAAGTTCTACTCCGTAGAACAAATAATTCAAGAAGGCGCCAGAACATTCGAAGATGTAAAACTTACGGCCTCCTCCAACCCGGATAAACTTATGGAGCCTCAATATCTAGCGGATCTTGAGAAGAAACTAAGCATAATTAATACCAGCCTTATTGTCTGCAAAAATAACCAGACCATTTTTATTTCAGAAACTTTAGATAAGCCCGAGATATTGGCAAGGTTACTTGAATTCGACGAACACCGTGACGACCATGATCCGGTGTTAATCGACGACAACCTCTTATCATTAAAACAATTTAACTTCAAATTCAGCGACGGTAGTCCGGGCAGCCTTTTCATGGTTAGCGATGTCAGCCCTATTGGTAAATTTGCCCGGGACTTCCTGGGGTCGTTGTTCCTGGCCATTATTCTTATACTAATCATAACCAATGGGCTTTTAACTTTTATCGTTTCCCGTAGTATCCTTAAGCCGATAGAGGCTTTAGAGAATGCCGCCGGCCAGATTAAGGAGGGCAACTTAAATTTTGCAGTGCAATCTGAGTCTAATGATGAGATTGGCCAGCTATGCAAAACCTTCGAGGAAATGCGTTGTAAATTGAAGGAATCAATCGAACTGCAGCTGCAATATGAAGAAAACCGCAAGGAACTCATAGCTAATATATCCCACGACCTTAAGACCCCTATAACTGCAATAAAAGGCTACACGGAAGGCATCCTGGATGGTGTTCCTGATTCGCCCGAAAAGATGGAGAAGTATATTCAGACGATTCATAGTAAAGCTATTGATGTTGATAAGCTGATCGATGAGTTATTCCTGTTCTCTAAGCTAGATTTGAAGAGAGAGCCCTTTAATTTTGAGAATGTAGATATCATTAGCTATCTCCAACATAGCGCTGAAGAATTGGGATTTGACCTTCATAAAGGCGGTATACAGTTAGAATTTGAATCATGTTGTCAACAGCCCGTCACCGTAATCGCCGATCGCGAGAAGTTAAAAAGGGTTATAAATAATATTATTGATAATTCTTCGAAATATATGGATAAGACTCCTGGGGCAATCCGTATAATTTTGCAGGATGGGATAGATTGTGTAACCATAGAAATTAATGATAACGGTCAGGGTATTTCCCAGAAGGCTCTTTCCTTAATTTTTGGCCGCTTTTATCGGGCCGATCCCTCCAGAAACACTACTGTCCCGGGAAGTGGCCTGGGACTGGCAATCGCCAGTCGTATCATTGAGGAGCATGGCGGAATTATGTGGGCTGAAAGTGATGAAGGCATTGGAACCAGCATCTTCTTCACTTTAAAGAAAGGTAATCAGGTGGACTGATGACAAAAATATTGATAATCGAAGACGACTCCAGTATTGCTGAATTAGAAAGAGACTATATGGAAATTAACGGCTTTTCAGTAGATATTGAGGGCAGCGGTGATACCGGATTGCAAAGGGCCTTGAGCACTGATTATGATCTGATTATTTTGGATCTAATGCTACCCAGGGTAGATGGGTTTGAAATATGCCGACAACTGCGCACAATAAAAGACATCCCCATCCTCATGGTCTCTGCTCGCAAAGAAGATATAGATAAAATCAGAGGTCTAGGATTAGGCGCCGATGATTATATTAGTAAACCTTTTAGCCCGGGGGAATTAGTGGCCCGGGTTAAGGCTCATCTGGCTCGTTACGAACGCTTACGGGGTAATAACCATTATAAAACCGAGGAGATTAACATCCGGGGTCTGCTTATTGATAAGAGCTCCCATCGAGTTTATATCAACAAAGTCGAGGTAAGTCTTACGGCCAAAGAGTTTGATTTGTTAGTCCTGCTAGCCTCAAACCCCGATCGGGTTTTCAGTAAGAATGAACTATTCGAGCGAATCTGGGGAATGGATTCTTTGGGTGACGTTTCTACCATTACTGTCCATATTGGAAAGCTTCGTGAAAAAATCGAGCTGGTTCCTTCTAACCCCCAATATATAGAAACTATCTGGGGGGTAGGCTACCGCTTTAAGATGTAAATAACTTGCGGTGATGATAGGAGTGTTTCAAGTGTGGTCCCTGGTGAATTTGAAAACCAGCAGGCCATTTGGATGATGTGGCCATCGGAAGTATGAGAGAGAAACTTATATAATTAAAATCATGCCAAATATATAACAAGCCCCCATAATTCTCCATGAGGTAAGTGGTTCCCCCAGAAATATGCTAGCACAAATCATAGTTACCAGGGGAGATACCGACATAATAATCGAAACTACGGAAACATCACCGTTTTTTATGGCTGCATAATAGGCCAGATCACCAACCACTGTAGCCAGAATAGCTTCAATGCCTATTAAAACCCAGGAGTTAAGCGGAATTCCTTTTAATTGTTCAATACTCCCACTAAAGCCTACCCAGCTGGTAACCAGGCAAGCTGGCATCATGGTTCTTAAAACCAGCCCGGCCATCGGGTTTACGTTATTTAACCCCAGCTTGGCAAATATGGGGGCAACTCCCCAACACACCATTGCAAAAAGCGCCATCCAAATGTCTTCTTTAATCGTTGGTGCAAGGTTTTCCTAATGAACATCCCCGTACTATACTACAGCCAGCGATATTTTCTGGCCTGGAAGGCTAGCGTATCTCTAAAATCGGGATGGGCAATCTTAATAAGGGCTTTAGCCCGCTCACGAATACTTTTCCAGCGGAGATCGGCAATCCCGAACTCGGTTACCACCAATTGAACATCATTGCGGGTGGTACTGATAACGGTGCCCAGTGGCAACACTGGCATAATACGGGAATGCGGATTCCCTTCACTATCACTATAGGTGGAGCTAAAGGCGAGAATACTCTTGCCGCCTTTAGATCGGGCTGCTCCCTGTACGAAATTCACCTGCCCGCCGGTACCACTATACTGTACCGGGCCAATAGATTCTGAGGCGGCCTGCCCGGTTAGATCGACCATCAGTGTATTATTCACCGATATCAAGTTATCATTGCGGCCAATAATCTCCGGATTGTTTACATAATCAACTTCATAAAAGACAAAATCATCATTTTCATGAACGAAATCCCACAATTCCTTACTTCCCACACAAAAACAACCCACTACTTTCCCGGGGTGAAAATTTTTGCGGGAGCCGTTTACAGCCCCAACTTTCACCAGTTCCATAAGCGAATTGGTGATTATTTCCGCATGACATCCCAGATTCCTCTTGTCGCGCAGAAAATATCCCACCGCATTGGCCAGGCCCCCTAACCCTAGTTGAATCGTGGCACCATCCGGTATAAGTTCAACTATATGACCGGCAATAGCTTTCTCCGTGGCACTGATTTGAATATCTTCCGTCTGGATCAGTTCATAATCATTCTCAATTATGTAATCAACTTCTGACACATGTATATCCAGAGCGCCTCCATTTAGGCGGGGAAGTTGTGAATTAACCTCCACAATCACCTTGTCAGCCGCTTGAAATATGTTTCTATGACTGAGTCCACCATAAAGGGAACGGCTCATATAGCCTCTCTCATCGGGTGGACTTACAGCATTGGCCAGCACATTGGGATGGCGGTTTTCCAACCATTGGCCGACCTGTTGCAGGTGAGTGGGAACATAAGAAATAACCCCCTCTTTTACCGATTTGCGCTCCATCGGGCCGATAAAAACTGATTCAATATTAAAATGGCCTTTAAGCCCCGGGTTCATATATTTATATTTTTTTAAGGCATAGCCTGTTAGCAGAGTAACCTCATTTAAATCCTGGCCCCGCTCAGCCAGCGCTTCAACAAAGCCTTCCGGCATGCAGCATCCTCCGCACAAGGACACAATATCGTTGCTGTGCACCATGGCCGCCGCTTTACCGGGAGAACATAACTTGGCCCGGTACTGCTCTTGCCATGACCTATGATCAAGAGCCGTTCTATTCCTTTGCACACCCACTGGTTTACCTCCTAAAATGTTATACTTATCGATAGGCTTTAGCCAGCAGTTCCGCGCGTTTACTGGATTTAGCCTTAACGTATTCCTTTTTGATATCAGCAATAACTGCGGTCGGCAGATGATTTTCGACCAGTTCTGCCTCCATCGCATTAAGAGTGCCATAAAATTGGCTATCCACATTTGCCTCCAGCATATTGCCGGCTTGAATATATTTACGGGCCAGCTCGGAGGCCTTTAAGGTGCCCGCTTTTTTCTGTTGAGTGTACTCCCGCAAACCAGCGGCAAACAAAACATCCAGACGGCCCAAAGCTTGGTTCTCTAACCCCTGAAACTGAGGTGCATACTTCTGGATAATAGCCTGTTCAGTAGTTTGAGCACTGCTGATATTATCATATCCCGGGGTTGCTTGCATTCTGGCGGCCGCGTTCTGCTCCAGTTCATGTAAAACAGTTGTCGTCGTGGGATTCTCGGCTGTCTTTGCATCATCAAATGAATTGAAAAACTCGTTCCCAAACTCATTGGTTAGTTGTTTTTGGATTTCCAGGTTAGGCTTAAAAAAACTATTGTATCCCCATAAACCTGCTGCTGCCAAAATTACAACCGTGATTACCACGCTGCTTAAATACTTCTTACGCATATATAATCCCCCGGGCCATATTTATATAATTAACCGCATCTTTTCCTGATACATATTTTATCACAATATGTCACAATTAGTCTCGAAGCGTAGCGACTATACGCATGGGGTAAAGGAGCAGGTCGAGGGCGTCCAGGATATTGTTTACCACAATATCGGCCTTCTGCAGCGCCTGGGCACAGGATCCTTCCGCACCTATGACAGCAATAGACAGGGCCGCATGTTCCAAAACGAGGCGGTCATTAAAGCCATTCCCGATCACTGTCGATGCTTCTGCCCCAATAGTATTTAAAAAATCCAGTTTGTCCGCTCCGCCGTTCGTGTGTCCTACTTTAAAAATGGAGATTCCCAGCTCTTTAGCCACCATGGCACCACATCCCAGGGTGTCCGAGGTCAAGAGATATATTTGTAGATTTTCTTTTAGCATATCAATCCTTGCCCCAACACCAGCTATCAGTGTACCATCAACCGTAAGCGTACCATTCAAATCCAGCACCAGGTTCTGCAATTCAAGCTTCATCTCTCTACCAGGTATAGATATATCAATCATTTCGATGCCTCCAATTCACCATATTAAGAAGCCGTAAATTCTTTAGGATAAATAACTGTTCCCGCTGCCCCTTCCAAAGCATCCTTTACCAGTGGCAACGCCATAAACACCTCATCCGGTACATATTGTTCTCCTAATCATAACACAGAAATTTCTCTCCAAGCAGCCCGCTTCTATCTAGACATACCCTCGCTGTCCCCACCACTTGTGCAAGATCCCCCACTTCACAGGCAAAATAAATAAGCTCAAAATAATACTCCCCTCTAATGATGGGAGCATTTCATTATCGAGGATCTTGCAGAATTGCAAAATACCTTACCTTAATATTGATATAGACCGGGTCAAATCCCGACCTCAGGCCGTTGACAAAGCCGATCTCTGCGTTATTTCAAAAAGCCCGCTCAATCAACATACCTTTGTATGCCTCAATCACGGGCTTTTCTCATGCGGACTTATGACATTAACCTGGCAGGAATAACTGATCCCCGGGGTCGTTTTTAAAGGTTGGTACTATTCAGATAGTCCAAGCGGCTGCTTAAGTATGACACGTGGCTCTCCATACTCGTAGCCATCTCTTCATACTTCTGTTTAGCAGTTTCATCCTGAGTTGACTGGGCGGCCATAAGGTATGTCCCTTTGGCACTCTCAGCAGATGCTACAGCCTTTTCCAGATCACTTTTTACAGTCATTACTACACCTCATTTCAATATTAACTTTATATATTGTGCTAACTTTTACTGAATATTATGCAGTGAGCCAAAGCGGGATTAAAACCAAATCAAGGCACAATTTTGGATAATCTAAACTGGTTGCCACAGTAACCGGAAAGATTGGGGATAATAAAAAGCAACGAAAAAGGGCCGGAATTTTTTCTTTCCAGCCCTACTCTGCTTCTAGCGCCCATTAGGCAATGCAACTCTCAATATTAACGTTATTTAAACCCCTTCTCACCCTTGTTCCTGATATATTTATGGGTTATATGCGGACGGTTGGATTTTCTCGATTGAATTTCAAATTGCTTAAAAGACGATATAAGCGGGGTAAGCTTGGCGTGCCCATAGTTTCTGGTATCAAAATCCGGGTAACGCTTGTTGAGTTTCTTCCCAACTTCGCCTAAAAACGCCCAGCCATCATCATCTGAAGTCTCCGTTACAATTACCTTTATAGTTTCTATTAGCTCATTTATACTGGCCATACCTTCTTGAGATGCTTCCGGCTTTTCTACCCTGGCATCGGCATTCGATTCTTCAGAGGTAGCAGGTATGGCGGCTAAAACTTCGAGATACTTAAACTTTTCACAGGCCGATATAAAGGGCGTAGGCGTTTTTTTCTCACCCATACCGACAACATACATGCCAGCTTCTCGCAGCCGAGCAGCCAGCCTGGTGAAATCACTATCACTGGAAACAATGCAAAACCCATCCACATTCTTGGAATAGAGTATATCCATGGCATCGATGATTAAGGCTGAATCCGTCGCATTCTTACCAGTTGTATAACTATATTGCTGAATGGGGGTTATAGAGTAATTAAGCAGCACCGCTTTCCATGATGCCAGTTGCGGTTTGGTCCAGTCTCCATAAATTCTCTTATATGTCGGTGTCCCATGGTTGGATATTTCATCAAAAATATACTTTATATACTTATCCGATACATTATCAGCATCAATTAAAACTGCAATCTTCCGATCATTTTCCATACGATATCCCCCCCTATAATCATTATTCTGAAACAATTGTAAGTCACCCTATCCCAAACGTCAACGCAATACGAGGGGGCAACCATTCCTGTTATGAAGAATATCAGCTTTTTGAAAAATATAGCTCCTAATACAAAGGAACAAGGGCAAAAAAAGCAGACATAATATTCTACACATATACGGGATCGCACTAAATCAGCACATTATCTCTGCGGGGGCTCCCATCTTTTGGCGGCCGCCTGGGATATGCGGTCGATGACGATGGCTAAAACGACGATAGCCCATCCGGCTTCAAAGCCTTTACCTACATCAACACGGTTGGTGGCCTTGAGAACCTCTTCTCCCAATCCACCTGCACCAATCATACTGGCGATTACCACCATGGACAGCGCCATCATGGTAGTCTGATTGATCCCGGCCATTATAGTTGGCATAGCCAGGGGGAAGCGCACTTCTTTCATCATCTGCCAGCGCGAGGCACCGAAAGCCAGCGCTGCTTCCTGTACATCCCAGGAAACTTGGCGAATTCCCAGGTTAGTAAGACGCACCACCGGTGGCAGCGCATAAATAACCGTTGCAAAAACACCGGGAACCTTGCCCAGTCCAAACAGCATCAAAGCTGGAATCAAGTAGACCAGGCTGGGCATAGTCTGCATGGCATCCAGTATAGGTGTATTAACAGCGTTGAACCTTTCGGAACTCGACATGGCAATCCCCATAGGTAAACCTATGAGCAACGATATCAGTACCGCCACGATTACTATACCCAGCGTCTCCACAGCTACTTCCCAGAGTCCAAACATACCAATGGTAAAGATAAGCAGTCCGGGAAGCACCGTTTTAAGCAGGTTATGGGTCTGCCGCCAGGCAATCCAGGTAATTATAATAATCCCGGCCCACCAGGGAACACCTTTCAGCACCGCTTCAATTTGCAGCAGCATTCCTAACACCAGGTTAGATATAGCTTCGAAAAAGGGACCCCAGGCTACCACCAGCCATTTGACAAAACTATTGATGTAGGGTGCTACGTTATAATGCCAGCCGTCTGGGAACACTAGGCTCACCTCCGCCCCGCTGCGGCCAGTGGAGCAGGAGCCGGGGTGATCGGGGTACTTTTCTTAAAACGGGTCTTTTGAGTAGGACCAAAGGGTGGCCTTTTCTTGTTTCCGGACAGAATCTGCCTTTCATCAAATACAAAACGCTCCACGTACTCATCCGCCGGGTTGTTTATAACTTCTTCCGGGGTGCCTTGCTGTACAAATTCACCCTGCCTCATGACTGCCATGCGATCCCCTAACCGAGCCGCTTCACTTAGATCATGAGTCACGAAAATGATGGTCTTATTTACTTCCTTTTGTAAACGTATCAGGGTCTCCTGCATCTCCCTGCGAATCAGGGGGTCTAATCCGCTAAATGGCTCATCCATAAGCAGGATATCAGTTTCCTGGACCAATGCCCGGGCGATACCGACCCTCTGTCGCATACCCCCTGACAGTTGAGAGGGATAGTGATGCTCCCAACCCTCCAAGCCCACGCGGGCAATAGCCTGACGGGCTCGGTCTTGTCTATCCCGGGGCGTGACCCCCCGCAATTTCAATCCAAAAGCTACATTCCTCGCTACATCGCAATGAGGAAGCAGACCGTAATGTTGGAAAACCATGGCCGTCTCGTAGCGACGGAATTCGAGGAGTTCCTTTTCATCCATGTCCAGTACATTACGGCCATTAATATTGATTTCTCCCCAGTTGGGATCCACCAGGCGTGGGATACAACGAATCAATGTGGATTTCCCGCTGCCGGACAGGCCCATGATAACAAAAACCTCACCCCGCTTAACCTCGAATGATACATCCTTTACAGCCAAGACAGCTCCATCGTCCCTTAAACTCTCCATCGAATCAGTATCCTGCGGGTCGAAATTAATAGGGTTCCTTCCGAACACCTTCCACAGCCCCTTCACTTTGAGCAGTCGATCTTGATCAGTCTCGATCACGTTATTTCACCTCTTCCAGACTCTGTTTCACCTTCTGGGCAACATCTTCCGGAAGCCAGGCTTTCCATGTATCCGGGTATTTTTTCAGGAAATAGATAGCGGCTTCTTCAGCTTCGGTGTCATTTTCGCTCATATAAGCCAGGAAATCATTGTTCTCGGCCAGGGTAGTCTTATACTTGGCAATGAATTCTACGATTTCAGGAGCGCTGGTTTGCAGGTCAGAACGCACTCCCTTCAAGACTTTGGCCGCCGGGAAAGCACAACCGCGATTGCTGGGATCATCATAGACTGCCTGATCATAAGCAGGTTCTTCCAGCATGGTCATGTCCATCTGCCCCATAACCCAGGTTGGTTCCCAGTAGTAACCGACCCAGGGCTGACCTTTTTCATAGGCCGCCATCATGGAAGCAGCTAAAGCTGAATCGGAACCAGTGCTGAAGATATTGAAAGTCTTATCCAGACCATAAGTTCTGGCTTTCGTCTCATTGATCTCAGTTACTGCCCAGCCAGGAGGGCTATTGTGGAAACGGCCTTTAGTGGGTACTTCGGGATCTTTGAAAAGTTCCCAGTAACGTGGCAGATCAGCCACCGATTTCAAATCCGGGGCTATTGGTTGGATACCGCGTTCAGAATCACCTTTGATTATATAAGTTGGTACATACCATCCCTGGGGAGCATCCGGGTAATTGGACCCCAGATCCAATACCTTACCGCCTTCTAAAGCCTCAGCCCAGGGTTTCTCATAATTATCCTTCCAGACTTCCATGGTAATATCCACATCACCCCTGCTAAGACCCTGCAGCAAGGGCAAGGTTTCTCCAAAAGTGTATTCCGGTTTAGGATAGCCGTAACCATGTTCGATAATAAAGCCAGCGATACGGTTGTGCACCTTGACGCTATCCCAGGTAATATCAGCCAAAATAAGTTTTTCCTTTTCACCCCCATTATCTGAGGAACTAGTTTGACTTTCCCCACAACCGACCATGGTAAAGCTAAAAATAAGCAACACCAAAACCAGCAGCGACTTTACCGCAACCTTACCTAAAATATGATTTTTTTGCATCATAGAAAATTAAATCCTCCTTCCGGCCACAAGCTCATAGCAAGCCGGGGGAGCAGGTGAGAAGAGAGATATAGATTATTGAGACAAATAAGTACCTTGCAAGAAATGTCACAGATAAACAGTAATGTCAACTTACTAGTTGCCCTATTACTTAAGAAGATCCCCATCTCGCCTACGAGGTTAGCTGACGGACTCGGGCTTGGGTTAGCCCTACTCTATAGTCCAAATACTGGATTCACAGAGATTCGCCCCAAAAACTGGTTCCCCCGCGCCTCGACTTCGAGGCTTAGGCCACATAATATTATATATTTTACCCGAATATTTCCATAAGCGCAAATTAGAAAAGGCTGATTATCGGCCTTGTCTCTTTATCTGGATACGTTATCGGGGTATATCACATAGTAATTTATCTATATGTCCTTAATACTGCCATTTCCTTCGAGAGACAGGTTACTGTCCCCTGCCTCTTGCCTTGTTCCCTTCTTCTTCTTTAAGATTGCGCATTTCAAAATACATCATTGTCGCCGTTAGACACACTGCCAGAAAATCGGCCATAGGTGCTGCTCTCCATACCCCTTCCACACCCCAAAAACGCGGTAAAATCAGTAGCAAAGGTATAAAGAACAAGACCTGCCGCGACAGACTGAGAACGGCTGCCTGACGTGGCTTGCCAACTGCCTGGAAATAGGTAGAACTAACAATTTGAAAACCAACAATCGGTATAAAGACCATATATATCATCATAGCATGGGTAGTCATAGCAGTAAGGGCAGTATCGTTTTCGCTAAACAGCCCCACCAGTTGCCCCGGCCAAATGTGCATCGCCAGGTATCCAGCCAGAGCGATGCCAGTTCCTGCCCAAACCGCCATTTTCCATGTCGATCTAACCCTTTGATATTGCCGGGCTCCATAATTGAAGCCGATTATCGGTTGTGCCCCCTGAGCCACTCCCAATACGGGCATAAACAACAAAGTGGCAATACTCATGATAATACCAATAGCCGACAGGGCCATATCTCCTCCATGGGCCATCAGAGTCTTATTAAGGATAACCTGTTGTATGCTAGAGGCAATTTGCAGGGCGAAAGGTGCAAAGCCAATCGCCATAATACCTGATAGGATGGGCCAGCTGGGCCGTAGGTTGCGAACCCGGAGCTTAACCAGGCTACGGCCGGTCAAGAAATAGCCCAACACCCAGGCGGCGGAAATCCCTTGGGCCAGTATGGTTGCAAAAGCCGACCCCTTCATTCCCCAGCCCAACTTAAAAATAAACACATAATTTAGAACTACATTAACCACTGCCCCCAGTAATTGCGTATACATGGCCACCCTGGGGTTGCCTTCCGCCCGAATGAAATTATTCATACCCATACTGATAGAACCAAACACCGCGCCCAGCATAATTATTTGCGTAAAGTCCCGGGCATAGGGCAGAACCTCCGGGCTGGCTCCACAAGCAACCAATACCGTTTCCGTAAAAATAAAGAAAAGGGCGGCAAAAAAGGTCGGTAAAAGAATTAACATACCAGTTGCATTGCCAGCTATATGCTCAGCTTCCTCTTTCTTTTGTTGTCCCAGACGAATCGATATCAAGGCCGTAGCTCCCACCCCGATTAAGATGGATATAGCCATCATGATAACCATTATAGGAAAGGCTACAGTAGTGGCAGCAATGGCAAGCGAACCTATCCCCCGGCCCAAGAATATCCGGTCTATAACATTATAAAGAGAATTGACCAGCATTCCGACTATAGCCGGCAAAGAAAAGGTCCAGAGCAGCGGGCCTATACTCTTATCAAGCATTTCTTCCGAACGATCCATTAATAAGCTCCTTCTATATAAGTCTATTTCTACAACCTGTCGGTAAACTCTACCACATAGCGTAAACTCTTGAAAAGGTATGATCAAATAATTTTTCTGCGCTGACGCCGGCCCTACCATATTTCTATCATGAACTGTGCCTTAATTTACTATTCTTATGCCGCCGGCTATAAAACCAGCTCAATTGAGTTTAATACTTAGCTAACACCCGGAAGGAGAGGCTGTCAAAAAAACCCGCCAGCTTGGTTTAGATGGCGGGTTTTTATATTCATAATGCAGTCGGGACTTTCTCCAGTTGGTACAACTAAAAAAATCACTAGTTGCCTTGTTATTGGGGCAAACCGATATAATGTTAAGAACGCTGACATTTTCGCCACGACGCCGAAACAAAGCAATACGATCACCACTGCCATAACTAATATTATATCGTCCAACTTCGAAAGCCGAGTTAGTAAAGCTGAAAACCTTTTTCCCTGAATAGCCTCAAACAAGCATCCGCCACGTCATCATCATAAAGTTTGCCCCTATTGGAGGAGATTTCATCCAGGGCCGCATCTACCCCCAACGCCGGTCGATAAGGACGGTGGGAAGCCATGGCCTCGACTACATCTGCTACAGCCATGACGCGAGCTTCCGGTAATATTTCTTCACCTGCCAGTTTACGGGGATATCCGGAACCGTCCATTCGTTCATGATGTTGTAATATTATCTCGGCTACCGGCCATGGGAACTCGATTTCCTTAATTATTTCATAGCCGGCCTGGCTGTGAGTTTTTATCATTTCAAACTCTATATCCGATAATTTTCCAGGCTTGGTTAATATTTCACTGGGCACTTTGATTTTGCCAATATCATGGAGGTTTCCCGCCACCGTTATTCCTTCGATCTGTTCCTCGGTAAATCCCATTTCTTGCGCTATAGCAGCCGCCAAACGCCCTACTCCTTTTTGGTGCCCGGCAGTATAGGGATCTCTTATATCTAAAGCAGTACCCAGGGAGGTTACAGCCTGCATCAAGATGCGCTGCATTTTTTCCAGGCTCTTGGCCAGCTCCAGGGTAGCTCGATCACAATTGTCACGGGCGCGCCGGGATGTAATAGCATAAGCCAGATTATTGGCCATCTCGATGAGAAGTTCCTCTTCCTTACTGTCAAAGTAGTCGGTCTCATCGGAGAATATCCCCAGTACTCCAAAAGTCTGATTATCAGCCATAAGCGGAATCGTCATACTTGATTTTAATCCCCGCCGCAATGCATCCTTTACCCAGGGTTTGAAACTTGGATCGTTTTTGAAGTTTCTCGAGACCACCGGCTGACCGGTTCGGATCGCGGTTCCGGTTGGACCCCGCCCTCGCTTGGGATCTACTAGCGTGATGTTTAGCTTGTTGAGATAACCATAATCTTTGCCTGCATAGGCCACCGGTTGTACCTTTTGCTCAGAGCCCGCTTGCACATAACCCACCCAGGCCAAGCTGTATCCTCCCACCTCTACTATCCTCTGGCAGACACTCTCTAATAAATCATACTCTTTTTCCGCTTGAATCATGGCCACGTTGCCCGCGCTAATGGCTTTAAGGGCCCGGTCAGTTCTCTTATATTCGGTAAGATCGACAAACGTTACCACCGAAGTTTTCGTCCCGGGAATTATATCTACGATGAACAAACCCTCTCTTATCTTACCCTTTTTGTCAATCATTTGGGATTCATATTGTAGCGGTGCCGAACCAGGATCAATCCGTCGCAAGCGATGATATTCTATCATCTTGTCCACCATACCCGCAGGTATGGCCCCGGTCCATTTTCTCCCCTTTAAATCTTCTTTTGTATAACCCAATACTTTTTCATATTCTGAATTGACCATGGATATAGACATATCTTCTTCGATTATTAGGGTTACTGCGCCGGTGTTCTCAAAAATAGTTCGATAATAGCTCTCCGAGGCCGCCAGAGCCCGCGCGAATCTCTTGCGCTGCAGAGCTTTCACAATAGTCTGCGCCACTGATTCGAGAATGATGATATTCTCTTTTGGCCAGATTTTTTCATTCCTGATAGAATCACATCCCATGAAACCAATGATTTTACCTTCCAATAATAGAGGGACTACGAGCAGAGACTGGATGAATTGCGCTTGCAGCGCTTCTTTCTCGGCCTGGGCTGCGGACGGCAAATCGGCTACCCTGGGAATATACAGGTACTCTTGTGTCTGCAGTTTTTCCACCCACCATGGATTCATGTTGACCGGTATATCCTGGAGGTTAACCATTTCCGATGAAATTCCTTCCGCACACCACTCGTAGGTGTTGCTCATAGTGGAGCCATCTTCGGAGGACAGGAAGATATAACTGCGGTCATTATGGTCGAATTCTCCAATCCTTTGCAAGGTGATATTTATCATGGCGTCAATATTGTAGTCAACTATACTGTTGAAGTCCTTGGATACCTCCAGGAGGAGGGCTTGAGATGCTACCTGCCGTTCCAGGGCGGCTTCCGCCTGTTTCCTGGGCGTAATGTCAGCAACAAACGTCACATTGGCTACCCCATCCTGCAGGAGAATATTCTTTACCTCCACAGACATGGGAAAGTTTGAGCCATCTTTGCGCTGGCCCAGCGTCTCATGCGAACCGGGCAATACTTCTCTCTCTCTCCGCCAGCGGGTTTTATCAATAATCTCCTCCTAGGCGCTCGGGGCCACCTGGTTAATAGCCGGAGTACCTATTAACCCGGAACTGCTTTCATATCCGAACATGGTCAGGTAGGCTTGATTGACAAAGAGGGTGCGGCCTTTCCGATTTATGTTGATACCCAGCGGTGCCTGTTCGAACAAGGTACGGAAACGTTCTTCACTGGCTTTTAATTGCGATTGCGCTTGACGCTTTTCGGTTACATCCCGCATAGATACTACCAGGTTTTTGCTATCGGGCACATCAGCCACATTCATTACCACATTCCTGATTGCACCCTGTTTGTCTATGCACTTAATTTCATAGTCTGCTTTAGCCTGATCAAGCTTGCGCAAACGATATTTTTCCCGCACTATTTTTAGATGTTCTGGATTTATAAAATGTTTGAAGGGATTGAGGCCAATTAATTCCTGCTGAGTATAGCCGCACAACTGCCCTGTCTTTAAATTGGCTTCTGATATTTTCAGGTTCTCATCGATAATCACGGTAGCGGTACCCGTATTTTCGAAAATAGTCCGATAATGGTTCTCGGATGCCCTTAGTGCCTTTTCTGTATGCATCAGTTCGTTAATTTTATCGTGTAATTGCTCATTTATCTGATTGAGTTGGATGGTCCTTTCCCCAACCTTGGTCTCCAACTCATTATGAGCCCTGTGCATGGCTGCTTCGGCTTGTTTTCGTTCCGTGATTTCCCGGGATATTGCTATAGCGCAGGTATGATCAGATTCAGTAGATATAATAGCATAGGTTGTCTCCAACCAGACATAGGAACCATCCTTATTGCGGTAGCGGAACTCATCCTGGCCCGCTCCTTTAGGTAAGTTTTTCTTTAAAGTAGCCATAAAACTATCTTTATCATCGGGGTGGATAAGCTCCATGGCGCTCTTCGCAAATAGCTCTTCCTGACTATATCTCAACACTTTAAAAGTAGCTGGATTAGCATATTCATAGGTTAAATCAGCCAATTTATGAATAGTTATTAAATCGTGGGTATTGTCCAATATCAGTTGGTGAAGCCGCTTTGATTTACGAAGCTCTTCCAACTCATTAAAAAATGGTTCTTGCTTGTGCAATTGCTTTTTCAAGCCAATAACCTGCTTTCCGTATAAATATGCAGTTTTATGTGAATATGAATATTGTACCAAATAACCATTCTTATAACAATAATCTACAAAGACAAGGGGGAGCGTCCTAAAACTCGGTATACCTGCTCTATATGCGATTGATCAAGACCAGGCCCACAACACAAAATGCTGCGCCGGCAACTTTATTTAAGTCAAACCCCTCGTGGTAAAAAAGAATACCAATGGGGATAAGCATTAGAGCCAGGAAGATATTAGCCACCAACGAACCTACACTGATATTCCACCCGGCTCTGTACGCTAACAGGTATCCCACCTCAAGGCCAACAATTGCAATTCCCAACGCAATGCTAGTCCAGTTTAAGTTGCTAAAAGATTGCCAAAAGCCTTTATCGGTTTTATAGAATTGAAACAAAATAACTGTTAGAATGGCCGCAGTTAAATAGGTAATAAGCAATGCCGCAAATGGGTTGGCGCTCTGCGGAGTTGATTTCTGACAAATATTATATAAGATATTTGACGCTACTATCAAAACGATAGGAAACACATAGTAAAACATATTCTTGCCTGCCTTTACTTATTTGCCCGGAAAAATGAGTTTCGGGGACAGTCCCTGACTCATTCCATTGGCCGTATTACTTCACTATATTGTGCACATACTGAGTAATGGAGGTGTTGCGGTAATGCATCTGTCGTTTCGTCGTAATCTGGGTAATATTGATCGAACTATTAGGATTATTGCCGGTGTAGTTCTAATTTGCCTGGCTGTCTTTAATCCCCTGATAGTAAGCGGTTGGCTAAGCCTGCTGCTGGGCGTTTTCGGCCTGGCCATGATTATCGAAGGACTTCTGGCCTACTGAATAGTATATGATTTGTTAGGTTGGGCAACCTACAAAGCTCCTTCTCATTAATAATCTCATGCTTTGTAAATACTTTTCACAACGGTGGACAAATGTCCTCGTGCCCTGCAGCAAATGAGTCGGGGGGACTGTCCCCGAAACTCATTCTGTTTATTCTACTTCTATAATAGCTGCACTGAGAGCTTTCATATGGGCAAAAAGCCAGGCGGGACACTTCCCCCATGCAGAGGTAGATCAGCAATGCCAGTTCGCATATTTATCACCCTCTCATCCAAAGTGGGGCGGTTAATGAATAGTATAACATAGGTACCGACTCGAGAACATATGTTTGAAGGCAACAGGTGACAGGTTATCCGAGCCCGCCTTTTTAATCAAGGTGTCACGAGAACCGTCCCCTGTCACCCATTCTGTCAAAATAAAATGCCCCTGTCCGAGCAACAGGAGCATTGGTTAAGTTCCTTGTGATGGTAAAGGCTATATTATTATCACATTTTTTCAGTTTTTGTCAAATGACGCAAGGACACAGGGGGACGTTTTTACTGTGTTATTCTGGGCGATAGAGCGAGCCGGTCACCTTGCTTCACATAAATCTATTTCAAAAACTGTATCGTTAGCGGATATTGAAATGACTCCCCGTTGCTAACTCTAACCGATGCAATTATAACCAGCACCAGATCAATACCGAAAAGTAAAACCAAACCGATGCCAAGTAGAACAGCCACTGGTATCAGGACCAGAGTGAATGTAAAAATCACCACTAAAACGGTTCCGACCAGACCATAAATCATAATGGAGATTTGGAAATTAAGCGATTCTCTGCCCTGCTCATTAACCAGCTCAAATTCATTTCTTTTTAGCAGCCAGATCAGCAGCGGCCCAAATATATTGCCAAAAGGCACCCCCAGGAATAACGTTAAAGCCGCCAGGTGACAACCCATAGCCCAGTTCCGAGCCTGCTGATTATCATCAATCATTAAATACCCCTCCCCTCACCCAGTATAGTCCAGCACTACACTTATTTCAATTTTCAGCCACGGCAATAAGTCCGGGGTAACTGCAGCATGTCGCCTAAAAGTTGCAGGCCGGTTTCGTTATAGTATAGTGACATACAAGCTGCGGGTGTGAATGTCAGTTCTCCCAAAACAGGTTTTCCTTTGAAATCATAGAAATCAACCCTCACAAAGGGGAAAGGTTGGGCAAGTTTGGCAGCATACTCGATCATCGCGTCAAGACAATCCGGCTTGTTGGGCAGCTTCTCGCTTGAACATTGTTTAGTTAGAATATCCATCGGCTGCCAGTCCAGGTTTGCACAAATAAATCTTACATCACTGCTTCTATCACTGCAAACCACTACAAGCTCAGGCTTGCCGTTAAAACAAAAAAATTTGTAGTCAATCGGCAAAAGACCCGCATCTGTTTCTATATATTGTTCACATACTATGCGCGGCCTAATGTAAGTATAGTGAATTTCTGCTGTTTGCCTGCCATATCTTGTTTTCAGCCATTCATTTAATTGCTTTAGCGTTTGCTCTTTGTCTAACTTTTTCTTATCATCGCATATAATATTAAAACCACAGCCGTGAGTACATTTGAGCGCAAACTTATCAGGTAAATTTCCCCAATCGATTTCAGAAGGGTGCTCATATACACGGTATAATTGATTTAGTATTTCCTCACAGCCGCAATCTTTGGCATATTCTCTGACTCCATATTTGTCGGCACATTTCACAACCAGCGGATTCTGCCAATATAGCTTGAGCCACTGCAATTTCTCATTAAAATTACGCGGATTTTTCAAGTCCAGTTTTTGGCCAGTAACTTTACGATAACGATATTTGCTGGCTAATACAGGTAATATGTACAACAACGTATCAAAACCCATTTGTTTGGCCTGACTGCAGGCACTGCGCAACACATCATTTTCTTTTAAATATCTTTTGATAGCAAACATTGGATAAAACTCTCCCCTAATATTACCAACTGGTGTTTTCATCAGAGTCATGGTGATGGTGGTATAATGATAGTGTAGTATATACTAATTCTCTTTAGAAGGGGGTAAGGCTTTGAATAAATTCATCCAAAAGGCAATGAAAGCGACCAGGAAGTTTACTGTTACCGACTTTGCATGTTTGAAAATTAGTCTTCTATTTTTGGGTATCCTGCTCGGGGCTTACTTTGCACAATTTTTCTTAAGTCATACTTCTTTTCTATGGTTAGTCTTTATTGCTTCCTACATTTGGATCATGTATCGAACTTTTATTAAGCATATGGAGTAACAGGAAACGGTTCTTTGACACATTCAGCTCAACTCTATCAATTGTAACAGCGCGAGAGATTGGGGACGGCAGACTGTCACCTGCTGGGCATCTGGATACCGCCCCCTTTTCTTAATACCCTAAATATTCCCGGCACACGTTCGCGGAAATATCGCTTTAACCTGGCAAATACGAAAATTGAAAAAAACATATCATTTCTTATTAAGAACTTCATTAATCTTTCCTGCCAAGATTTCGATTCCATACTATTTAGCGACTTATTCAGAATTTCATCGGTACGAATCTCCCGCGCTTTTCCAAGATAAGCTCGGTAATTTTTCCAACCATATAAAACTGCCAGCTGCAATATAATCCTGGTTATTAGACCCCTTGAGTAGTCCATCTCCAGGTTATAGATCTGCTCGGAATAAAGTGACCGGTCCTCATATAGGGACATTACAGTTTCAAATAATAATTTATGGATCTCATACATATTCGGGCGGATCTTGCCTGACAGGGTACTGCCATAATCATAAATAACATAATTATACGGGCACACCGCAGTAATTTCAAAACCGGTACCCTTTTTGATGACTTCCAAATTAAAAAATACATCCTCCGCCGGATTAATATCTCCTGCAAACAATATAGAATTCTCTTTGATCATTCGGGCCCGGTACATTTTATTCCAGCAAAGATTTATTACCCATTGCAGATATAAATCCACAAAAATATTGAGTAACTCGTCATAGCTATAGAATCCGTCCGGTTCGAAACAGACCGTTTGCATGCATTGTCCGGTTGATGAATCTATCCTTTTATAACCACACATAACCACGGAAGCTGTGTTTTTATCCAGTACCGCAGCCATAATCTCAGTCATATTGGCATCTATATAATCGTCACTATCGACAAATTGCAGATACTCCCCGGCAGCCAAATGAATTCCGGCATTGCGTGCGGCACTTACACCTGAATTAGCCTGGTGCACAACCTGAACCCTGCTGTCGCGGACAGCATATGAATCGCAGATAGAGCCACTAGTATCGGTTGATCCGTCATTTACCAGTATTAGTTCGATATTTTCATAAGTTTGATGCAGGATGCTCTCAATACAGCGGGGTAAATATTTTTCCACATTGTAGACAGGAACTATTACGCTGATCTTCTTCACTTCGTCACCTCTAATCAATAAGTCCGGGGACAGTACCCGGACTTATTGTGCTTTTGTCTTTTTACCGGTCCGGCTGATACTGGTCTACCCACTGTTTTACCTCATTCCAGTGCTTGACCCGGATAATATTGTCTGACAGCAGGTGCCGGTTGTAGGGGTAATCGAACATAATCACGGGCAGGAAGGGACTGATCTCGCTGACCAGTTTATAATGGTCCTCGATCATGACATCGACCTGGTTTTCCAGGCATACGTCCAGCTTATTAAAAAAATGCATGTTGCTGGTGGTGTTCAGGATCAGGCGGTCATAGAACACGCCGTTTCGTTCCAGCCAGTTAACGGTTACCTCTTCGGTCGCAGGTAACTGGCTATTACGGGAAGTAATAAGGATAAGTTCGTGTTGCTTCTTCAGATCGCGGATAACCTCTGTGACCTGCTCTTTTGGTTGCATCTCATCATAAATTCGCCCCAGGTGGGTGTTTAAAAATTCATCTGCGGTTTTCCTATCCCAACCCAGAATATCTTCCAGGTAATAATAGCGCATGTCGGGGATGGTGTTGATTCCTTGCTCTTTACCGAAAATTTGGGCATAGTGCAAAATCATCTCGGTGGTGTGGGTGATGGTATTATCTATATCAATGCCGATAATCAATTCTCTTCCCCCTGTTAATTTCTTGCTCTTCTCTACCATCTTATCTGGAATCCGCTAGGCTGGCAAGAGTCTGATTGGGGCAATACGCGACACAAGGGGGGAGTCAGGGGGACAGGTTAACCGTAACACTTCAGACATATATTTCATATATATGTATTAACCCACTTGGAAGGAGGTTTATGGATGAGCACTTGCAGACAAAGAAATTCATTTGACCGGGAGTTCTTCGAAGAATTTGATGACCGGGAAAACAGAAGACACAGAAGACACAGAAGAAATAGAAGAGAGAGACGAGAGAGACGAGAGAGACGAGAGAGAGGTTTCCCCCTCATGGTAACCAGCGAAGCAATCCCCTTCGGCAGAAGCCACGTTCACTTGGTTCGCGCCAATATTTTTAACCATCGTTGCGATTGCGTTAGAACTGGGCCCCGCTTTATCGGGTAAGAAGCCAAGAAACTACAAATAACTTATGCCCAGCATGCCCATTTCCGTTACTTATACGGGAATGGGCTGACTATATTAAAATCAACATCCCCATATAAATGTGGTGCATTTACTATCATAGGTCCTGGCAGCTAATCGCCGGTGTTTCCATCGTTATTCAGCACAGTCTGTGTCCCGACATACGGTGTGGAACTGCTTTCCAAATATCTTTACTATTATTTCCTTGTCTGCTGCGAAATGCTTCAGATCCATATTTTCTGTATCGATTTGCCCATTGTTCAATTGTTCTAACATTGATGCCATATTCTTCAGATAACTTAGAAGGTGACCCTCCGGCAAAGTATTGTTCCAGCAATTCAAGTTTTACTTCTGTAGTCAACTTAGGTGTTCGTCCCATAAAAATACCCCCTTCAAAAAGACAGTTTGTTTTTTTCACTGTCTACTTTAAAGGGAGCATATCACTTACCCCGAGTTATTCTTCAGCTAACAAATCAAATCCTCTGCTATAGATAATGTAATGGCTCCGCACCTTCCTAGAAAGCCCGAACAGGCCGAACATAGCCGTAGCCATAATTCTTAGGGTACCAGTTCTGGTAAGAGGGTGGATTGCAGAAAACGAGGCCATACGCAGTGTCACCTAATTCCTCTGATGAACTCCAATAGAATGGATCGAATGGAACTATTTCATCTACTACAAATTCAGCTTCATGACCTCCCATGTACAGATTTTGGTAAATAAGGGCCAATTCATCCTGCGATGGTAAAAACCAGTCATTGTAATTATAAATGTCGTACATATTATAATAATTAAAGTCATCACATATTTTCGCCGCGCTCTTAATATGTCCGGCTTGCCCGATAATTGCAGCAGTATTTGCCTGACCTGTTCCTACTGCTGTTTCAGTTACCCCCAAAGCGTTGCTTATGTTACTCCAGACCGTGTTGTGGTAACTCTTACTCCATTTCTTATTTGGATCCTGCGCTACGGTTGCCGCTTCAAGATACTGCCAGCCATCAGAATAGTCGCCTTTATCATAAAATACTAATCCTCCTGACTGTCCCGTATCACCAATTAAGTAGCTCTTTACTACTTCAATATTTAATGTACCTACCTTACCAGAAGCATCATTAGCTGTTGCTTTAACGGTTACTGTTCCAACCTGAGTACCTGTTAGCAGCCCAGTTCCGTTGATTGTTGCATTTCCTGATCCAGCTACAACACTCCAGGTTACACTGTCGTCTAAAGCGTCTTCCGGCTCTACTGCTGCAATCATTTGTAAGGTTCCACCGTTTACTACTTTAGTAATATCATCTGTTCCGGTTACAGTGATTCCTGTTACTAAGGCCGAACTGGTCGTAATAGTTGCCGGAGCACTTGCATTTGATGCTTCGTGAGTTATGGTTGCTTTTATTCTTGCTGTAAAATCATAGGCCATCTCAGGGTCTAATCCGGTAAATATGTTGCTGTCCTGCCATCCCCCACCGTCTATGTTAAATTCATGCAGGGGATTGGCTGCCAAAGTAATGCTCGCGGAGGTTTTGCTCTCTGCAGTCGGTGCCTCCGGTGCTGCCGGTCCGTCAGCTTTAGCTATCATTGCCGTTCCCGCGCTGAGTACGCTTCCGGCAGCATTATCTCCATCAGCTGTTACGGTAACAGTTAGAACTTTTCCTATATCTTCAGCTGCTAAAGTATAGGTTTTGGTTGTTGCACCTGTGATGTCTTCTCCATCCCGCTCCCACTGATATTTGGGTATGTCAGCAGCTGTCGCGGGGGTATAGGTTATACCTGTTATATCTGCTTCTAAGGTTTGCCCAAATTTAGTAACACCTGTAATAGTTACTGTTCCGCCCATTACGGACATCTCTATCAGGTTGGCCTGGGCGGCCGCGATATTGGCTGTTGCAGTATCAACCTCTGACTGCAGGTTCTGGTCGGTTACTATATTTTCATCAACTACTGCCTGATAAATTGCCCAACTGGCGGTTGTATAGTCTGCTTCTACAACGGCTGACAATGCTAAGTTGTAGGCGGTCAAGTCTGCTATTTCTATCAGGTTGGCTTGACCGGCTGTAATATTGGCTGTAGCAGTATCAACCTCTGACTGCAGGTTCTGCTCGGTTACTACATTTTCATCAACTACTGCCTGATAAATTGCCCAACTGGCGGTTGTATAGTCTGCTTCTACAACGGCTGACAATGCTAAGTTGTAGGCGGTCAAGTCTGCTATTTCTATCAGGTTGGCTTGACCGGCTGTAATATTGGCTGTAGCAGTATCAACCTCTGACTGCAGGTTCTGCTCGGTTACTACATTTTCATCAACTACTGCCTGATAAATTGCCCAACTGGCGGTTGTATAGTCTGCTTCTACAACGGCTGACAATGCTAAGTTGTAGGCGGTCAAGTCTGCCAATTTTATCAGGTTGGCCTGGGCTGCTGTGATATTGGCTGTTGCTGTATCAACCTCTGACTGCAGGTTTTGGTTGGTTACTACATTATCATCAACTATTGCCTGATATACTGCCCAGCTAGCCGTTGTATAATCTGCTTCGACAACTGCTGACAGCGCTGCGTTGTAGCCCGTCAAATCTGCAATTATTGTAATAACAGTTGTACCCTTTATGGCTGAACCATCCCGGGCAGTCGCGGTTACGATTACGGTGCCGACACCTGTTGCTGTCAAGACACCTGTTGCAGCATCTATGGTTGCTGTTCCATCTGCTAAAGATGCTACCGACCATTCCACACTCTGATCAGCTGCATCAACCGGTAACACCGCTGCATTCATTTGCGCGGTCTCTCCATATACAACCTCATTCGCATCTCCTGTTACAGTGATTTCCTGTACCAGTATTGGCACTGTGACCAAAAAGGTCTTTGTAGCGCTCCTGTACCGTGGCTTTGTGCAAGTTACTGTTACGGTTGAAGTACCTGGCGCAACACCTGTTATTGTGACATCGCGATCGTTAACACTTACTGCAGCTACGGCAGTGTCGCTGGAAACAGCAGTTATGTTGGCGTTTGATGGTGATGTAGTCACAGTTATTATAGTAGTAGCTCCAGCTATTACGGTTGTATCACTGATCGTTCTTATATATACCGATAAAAAGGAGGAGTCTCCTCCACCAGTCGATGTGCCAGAGCTTGTGCCGGGTTTTGTAACTTGTTCCGGTACAGTCTCTTCAGGTTCGGTATTACCCAAAGCTTTACTTAAAGCTGCCACGGCTTCAGCCCGCGTTATGTATTTCTGGGGCAGGAAGGTACCGTCCGGATATCCCAACATAATTCCGGCATTTGCCAGGGCACCTACGGCGCCTTTACTCCAGGTGATATTAGCAGCATCGGTGAATTGATTTAGAGCCGCTTCGTTAGGGACAAGATTCTTTAAACGCAAAATTATTGAAGCTGCTTCCTCGCGGCTAATCGTGTTATCCGGCTTCATGGTTCCATCCGGATAGCCGCTTATATATCCGGCAGCTTTGGCCCGGGACACAGTATTCCCATACCATGCCTCAGGATTTACATCCGAATAATCAATTGGTACGATATCCGTGAAATTAAAAGCTTTGTTGACTAATGTCATGAACTCCGCTCGGGTTATGTATTGATCAGGTTTAAAAGTCCCATCCGCATAACCTGACACATATCCTTTATCTGCCCATGACTCAATCTTTTCTTTATTCCAATGGTTTGAAATGTCAGAATAAGTACTTGCTGCACAAGCACCAACGGGCATCAGCAAAATAATCACACAAAGTATTATTGATATTACAATTGTTCGTTCCTGCAACTTTCCCATTATCTTCCTCCCCAAATTACAAAATTGAATACTTTAAAGCCGCTCCTTCACTCCCCCCTCAATAAATAGGATATTGGCCCTAATTTTTTTAAATAATTCTCCATCAAATAACATATTACCTCTAAATTCTACATCAAATAACATATTACCTCTAAATTCTACATTTATATATACACGGGACGATTATCGTATATCAAAAAAGAGAATAACTTGGGGCCTGACCCCGAGTTATTCATAAACCCTCTCCCGCTCACCCCTATTCCCGCTGCGCCTACCCCATAACCCCTGCACCATTACAACCAACAAAACACCCATTAGCGCCCCACCGGCGTCAATACAGATATCAAAAAACTGAGCGCCTCTGCCGTCTACGAACAATTGGTGCATTTCATCGGCAATGGCATAACCGATTGAAATGCCTAGCGCAATAGCGATTCGTAACTTCATCTCCAGTGAATGCTGCAGCAACGCAGTCATACACAATATGCCCAACCCAAAATACAGTAGTGCATGAGCAGTTTTTCTGGCAATGTGCTGCCAACTTGATACGATACTGGCCTGCAGCTCCTGCGGAAGCTGTTCAAATTCCGGTATAACCATTTTGGCCACTATGCGGATAGTCTGACCGCTGAGTGACTTCGACTCACTCGCAGTCTGAGCAGATAAGAAGAAAACCCATGCTGCCCAGATGAGCACAGCGGACCAAAGGGCTACTTTTAATAAGTTGTGATCATCTCGGTTAAGTTGCATTTCTCCCCCTTCAAATCCCATCCAACAAACTTATGTAAGGTGACAGAGAGCCTTCCTATGGTAATGTTTTTATGCTGTCATAAACCAGGTCAATTAAATGAACACATCCCTGTCCGCCACCCAGCAATTTGGCCAGTTCTTTTTTGCTTATTCCGGGCAGGGCAGTTCCGGTCAAATTACTCATGCCAGCGGCTGCATCAAAGCAAACCTGATCCGGTGCCCGCAGCAATTGTCCGTGCGCAGAAATAACTTTCAAATCTTTGTCTACAACCATATTGCTGCTCATCTGGTGAAATGAGTCAACCAGACTCCCGTTTATAATAAAATTGCCCTGGTCGTCACGCATAAGCTGCTGGCTTTTAGCGCGGTTGAACAGACTTAATTCCCGTCCGGTCGGGCCGATATAATCTCCCCAGGAGACTTTAATCTCTCCCAGATTACTGTAATAACGGCAAGAACCGGCGTAAAACTCTTCCCAGGATTTGCTGTATTCACCAGCGTTTTTATAACCCCGTTCCTTAAACAGGAAAGTCTCCGCCTGAACAATGCCGATTACACAATCATTAAATAGCGAGCGTTCCAGTTCATCTTTAATATCCTGCATGCCTTTTTTTAATTGGTGCCCGCTTCCCAGATAGGCGGGTACGCCTTTCAGTCCTTCAATATACTCCCGTTTCTCCAGCATATCCCCGGGACGCCCCAAACGCTCCAGCCAAGCATCAACTATTTTCAGGCTGTCTGTTTCCACCCGCATCACTGCTCTTCTTTCTATCCATGAATCCAGGTAATCAGTTTCCGCTATTAAGTATTGTTCATCCTCGCGCCTGACCTTAGTATGCCAATGGCGCTGATTCAGGAACTCCATGCGTTTCACTCCCTATCAACCTGCCTTTTTACCGAAAATCTCTCTGCTGCAAAAGCGGGGAATTCCTTTTGCAACTTTGTCCTGTTTCATTATGCAAGAAACAGATGAATAACACAAAGCTGAATCTCTGTTTGAATATACCGGTGCGGCAGAACCGCAGTTCCTGAGAGTGGAGAGCCACCATTCTCGCCTGTGAGTCAAAAGAACCGTACGATACCACTGAAAAAGTGCTCTTTTACGTTATAATTCTGAGCGATAGCGAAGAATCTCGTTAGCTAAAGGCCCAATATTACGGACTTCCCAAAGAGATCCTTCGTCGCCTGCAGCTCCTCAGGATGACATTTATGATACTTTTTCAGTGGTCTCGAACCGTACCCCCGATTCTGAACTAAGGCTGTTTTCGATAAAACCAACCGATTCCCATCCCCTTTGTAAAAACTCCCCCCTTAAAAACCTACCCTTTTGATTTTCCCTCCCTTTCGGTGCTCCGGTTTGCAAAATGCCGCATTTCCCTGCCGCGGCACCTGCAGCTTAAACTACATTTGGAAGTCACAACGGGCTTCCACAAATCAAAGCGAAGGGAGGTGAACCACATGGCAGTAACTGCTACCTCATTAGCCACCGATCTCGTCCTGGTAATGGACAATGGGATCGGAGCATCCGGTCAAGCCCTCAGTAAAAATCGCACCTACAAAAACATTAAGATCGCCGCTACCGATGACGACGTCTATGCAGTAGCTCAGACCCTGATAGGGCTGCAAAGCAAGACCAACAACTTTATACAGCGCAGGAACACCGTCGAACTCGAATCCGAATAACCCCAATGAGTCGGGGGACAGCCCCCCAAACTCATTGGGGGGGCAGATAGCAGAATTACCTCAATATTAAGGAAAGGAGGACACCATAATGGCAGCTCAAAGAACCCTGGAGATGGACTTTAATTCCGAGCTGGGCAGGACCCAGCGCATCCGCATCTATGATGCCAAAGACCCTTTGACCGGCGCCGAAGTCGCCGCAGCGATGGACAGCATCATCACCAAAAACATCTTTACCGGCCCGGGCGGCAACCTCACCGGTAAGATAGATGCCAGATTAGTAATAACCGACAGCACCGATTTGGACCTGGTCTAAGACCACAGCCCTGGGGGGGGGACAGTAAACCTGTCCCCTTTCTAAAGGAGGTATCAAAAGATGGAAGAACTATTAAACCTGATAGGTAACGTCGGATTCCCCATAGCTGTCTCCGTCTATCTCCTGATACGAGTAGAAAGTCAGCTCAGCAAACTGACCACAGCTATCGGTGAGTTGCGGGAAGCCATCATTACCCTCCCCCATGAAAAGTCATGGCTGCCGGCTGCTCCCCACGCAACCTATCCCAACAACAATTAGAATTGAGACAGGGGGAGACAGTCTCTCCCCCTGTCTCCCCCTAACCTAAAGCCGGACCTGACCCCGAGTTGTTCCTGTAAATTCGATTAATGAATAGTTTGGCGATCAGTTCCCGGGTCTATAGCTTCCTTTTTCAACTTAACTCCCTGATCTATTTGCATTATTTCATTATTAAATTTCGATAAAGGATCACCTTGTGCGAAACCCATGGCTACATCTTTAATTTTTCCGACTATCGTCCTGTCTGAACTCACACCTATGTTATAGCTGGGCTCCAGATAGGTGATTCTATCCAGAACACTTTGTTCTATAGCTTTTGACTGCTGTTCATCTTGTTGATCTTTCAGTTCTAGTCCAATATAGATGGTCTTGTCTGCAACCAAGGCCGTAGCTTTGCTAACTCCCTCAACCTTGCCTGCCTCGGTCTCAACTAGTTGCCTCACTTCTCCGGGAACTCCGGGCATAGGTTTGGCCGGTTTTTGTGAACTACAACCTCCCGTAACCAGACAAACCCCAATCACCAAGGTTATCAATATGAATAGTTTTGACCGCAACACGTTCAAAATGCTACCTCCTTAACTTCCTATTTGAACATATTATCTCTAATATTTTGCAAATATATCCAAATATTTGGCAATTAGAGATTTTGCATAATAGCATGTAAGGATTCAAATCTGCGGATTGCGATAGCACCATAGGCACTATCCACTCTTGGTCATCTTCTGCCTGCTAAGGAATAACTCGGGGTCATATTCCTTGTATTTATAGCATAAATGCAAGCTCAGACCATATGTATAACTATAATATATAAATGAGGAGAGTTTGAATATGAGCCGAAAAAGATTTGCTATGATGTTCATGATAAGCCTGCTATTATTGCTGTTATCCAGTAATGTACCAGCCCTGGCGGCAGCATCCGGGGATGAACCGCTGCTATCTCCCCTACCCTGCACCCTAAAACTTGATGGCAAAACACAGAATATACCCATATTTGTTAACCAAAAAGGAGAAAGTATGGTTTCTATAGAGAATGCCTTCCCGCTCTTTTCCTGTAATTTCAGATTTCAAACTGATGGCACCGTGTTGGCCAATCACATGTACATAACGCAATCTTTTCTGCCCCAGGAATATATCTGCGCTTTGCCCTTTGAGAGCCTGACACCTTATGAACGCTTGGAAGAAATATATTTACCCTTAAGCAGACTGGCCCAGGGCTTTTCATTTGCTGTGATTTACCAAAGCCAGGGACCAATTATATCCCTGCAAAGCCCGGCTTATCAGGAGCAAGTTAAAAATGAGCCAAATCTTCCGGCTGATCCGGAGATTATTCCTAACCCGCCTGATAATTTACCCAAATGGGGTGTCATGGGATCTGAGCTTAGCTCTCGCTGGCCAAATTCAACATTTATCAGCTCTTTTTATACCACCCTGATTAATAGTCCGGAAGGACGAACCAACAACGTAATCCTCTCCAGTGAAAAAATTAACGGCACTATTTTACAAAGCGGAGAATTATTTTCCTTTAACAAAATCGTCGGTCCAAGAACCAGCGCATCGGGTTATAAAGAAGCTCATATTTTTGCCGGTAATCAAGTAATTACCGGCATAGGAGGAGGCATATGCCAAACTTCCAGCACCCTATATAACGCTGCTCTGGAATCTGGTATGCAAATAATAGAAAGACATCCCCATACACTCCCGGTTCGGTATTGCCCTCCTCAGCGGGATGCCACTGTATCCTGGGGATCTGCGGACTTGAAATTTAAAAATAACCTGGGTCGTCCGGTGCAAATTCTCTGCAGTGTATATGGCCCCTATGTCTTGACGGCTTTTGTGGAGGCAGATTAAGGATAAGTTGGTGTCAGACAACGAAGTCAATTCTGCTCCCTATACAAGGATAAACTCATCCATCTCTTTAAAAAAGGCTTTTGTTTCCTTCTTTACTGATACAGAAATACCAGATAAATTGCTCAGCAACAATTGTTCCCTAATCGGGTCTATGCTGAATCCGTAGGCGTTGCGAAAAATATGCCTGAATCCACGCAGTTCATCTAGCCCCGTTAGGGTCTTCTTACTGAGTAGCGCGGTACGAACCCCCGGTATATTCAGCGTCATTTGTTCGAGTAGCTCCTTATGCCACTGACCACCAGCGGGCAAACCTTCCCCAAAGCTCTTAGCAATGTGTAAAAATATCTTCTCCAGTCCGCAATAATAATCATGCAAATACGAACCAATCACCCGACAGGAAACCTCATCACTCAGCGGTAAGCTATTTAGAGAATCCGTCTTTATATTTGGAAAAAGCTTGAGCTTCTTTAAAGCCGATTCCAGACGCTTAAGATTAGCAAACTCTTCTTCCACCCGGGCTTTCAAGGTAAGATACTCCACTCTACTGATCATAATAAAACCCCCTTAGCCAACACCTTTTCCTTCAGCGAATTCAAACAATCCTCTTCACAAGCCAGACTCACCTCAATGGGAGCTGCAATATTCTCGGCGTCGCTTAATGCCTGCCAGTAGTTTCCATTCATTCCCACTAAGAATAAATCAATATCTGAATACAGATCAAAGCCTCCCCACGCCAGAGAACCGTAGAGATAGACCTGTTTTACCCCATGCTTCATCCGCAAGACCTTCGCAATCTCGTGGGCCTTCTCTATAGCCAGTTGGCAATGTTGTTGTTTATCCCTGTCCTCCAGGCTTATGAGGTGTTTACGAATTGAATGAAAATCCGAACAAACGCCATTACCTGATTTCTCCAAGATACCGCACCCCCTCCAGTTCCTGCCTATGTTCATTTACCTCTACGTTATATCATATTATACCCCAGCCAAATCGTCATTCCAAAAAATAACATAAATTCAGAAATTTTATCTCTTTCCTCACACGTGCTCTCTCAGCCATTGCGTCAGTTCTTGTTTGGTCACGGTATAAATGATTTGCTTTGATCCGCTCCAAATCCTCTATTGTCTTTCCTTCGCAGCGCATGATCAGTTCAGGACCGGTATTGGAAGCCTCCCTTTAACAACGGCCTCATAACTTAGGCAAAATAACTCGGGGCCTGACCCCCACTTCTTTTGCCTAAAAATAAGAAATGCTCTAAAATAATAAATATTATGTTTTATTGTCGAAATAGCATAGCAAAAGGGAGTTTGGTAATGTATGGATAAAGTTGCCTTGATTGCTGATAGTGCCTGTGATTTGCCGCAAAAAATGATTGAAGAGCTGGGAATCAAAATTTTGCCGTTAAAAGTAATTTATCCCGACGGGGAATATTCCGACCGGGTTGATATACAACCCATGGATGTATATAACCGTATGCCTGGGGAAATTCCTACTACGTCCATGCCCAATATAGAGGAAATAAAAGCTGCTATTGAAAAGATTCACCGGGAAGGATATACGCATTTGCTAATTTTGACTTTATCCAGCGCTTTATCTGGAACCAACCAAGTCATGCAGCTTGCCGCCAAAGATTTTGATGATATTGTGATTAAAGTCTTTGATACCCTAACCTTATCAATGGCCACTGGCTGGATGGTCCTGGACACGGCGCGCAATATTATCCAAAAATTAAGCTGGGAAAAAGTTCTGGAAAAACTAACTAATCTTCAGCCTAAAGTCAAAGGTTATTATGTTATAGAAACCCTGGAATACCTGCGCAAGGGTGGCCGGATTGGTCAGGTGGCTGGTATTCTGGGAGAATTCCTTAATGTAAAACCTATTATTGGAGTCAATGCCGAGGGAGCATATTACACTCATGCCAAAGTCAGGGGACGCAGCAAATCAATTGAACGACTTATGCAAATCGTAGTGGACAGCGTTGGCAATAGGCCTTTCAACCTGGCGGTAATGCACGGCGGCGCAAAAGAAGAAGGGGAGAAATTATGGGCCCAATTTAGCAAGCTGCCAAACGTTAAAGAGCTGATTTTTTCCGATATCAGTCCGGCTCTGGGAGTTCATACCGGACCCGGATTACTGGCGGTATGTTTTTATGAGATATAAACACCGAACCATGCAGCCCTCTCCGATGGCAAATACCAGTTTAACATGGAATCCTCAATTATTTCACTAAAAAAAGAAATGAAAAGGGCATTTCTAAACTTTGGCCATAAATTGTACTACAACCCTCATTTATGAAATAGAACTGATAGTAAACCATTGTAAATTGAAGTAAAAATAATAAGGTAATTAAATTCATTACCGTGATATAAAGGAGCTTTGAATATGTCTGATTATGTTCTTACTTGTTGCACCACAGCAGATATACCATATGAGTACTTCCAAAAAAGAAACATCCCATTTGTTTGTTTTCATTACAATATGGATGGAAATGAATATCCGGATGACTTGGGACAAACCATGCCTTTTGAAGAATTTTATGGCAGAATTTCGGCAGGAGCGATGCCAACAACCTCGCAGGTGAACGTGGGGCAGTTTATCAGCTTTTTTGAACCATATTTAAAGGATGGCAAGGATATCTTGCACATTACCCTTTCCACGGGCTTGTCAGGAGTTTACAACTCAGCCTGTATCGCCCGGGAGGAACTTTTACTAAAATATCCGGGTCGAAAAATGATGATTGCGGACTCGCTGGGTGCATCATCGGGTTACGGCCTACTCATGGATGCGGCGGCCGATATGCGGGACAATGGCGCAACCTTTGAAGATGTGCATGCCTGGGTAGAAGAAAACAAGCTCAACGTGCACCACTGGTTTTTCTCCACCGACCTTACCCACTATAAACGCGGCGGCCGTATATCAGCTGCATCTGCGGCTGTGGGAACTTTGCTGAACATATGTCCACTGTTAAATATGAGCTATGACGGAAAACTCATTCCTCGCGCCAAGATTCACGGAAAAAAACACGTCATCACCGAGATTGTACACATGATGGAAGTGCATGCGCAAAACGGCACGGAATACTCGGGCAAGTGCTTTATCTCTAATTCGGCCTGCTATGACGATGCACGCAAGGTGGCCGACCTGGTCGAGGAAAAATTCCCCCACCTCAACGGCCCGGTCATGATCAACAGCGTGGGCACCGTAATCGGTGCGCATACGGGACCTGGGACTGTCGCGCTTTTCTTTTTCGGTGACAAGCGCAAAGATTGACCAGCGGAGGTATGCCCGTTTTTGCTGCTTTTTATTGGCTATTTTTGTTATATTCTATTTTATCACTCACAAGCAACTTATACCAAGGAAACAAGATGGCCGTTCAGCCTCTTTATATTCTATAGAAGTGATAGCTAACCCAATATTACCCAGCGATATATTGAGAAGGGAGAAACCCTTGGGCACAAAACATCCTGATAAATTAATTGCTCATGCAATTAAGGGTGTATTCGATAGAACCAACCGATTCGCCTCCCCTTTGCAAAAACTCCCCCTTTATAACCCAGCCTTATGATTTTTACCCCCTTAGCGGTGCTCCGTTTTGCAAAAAGCCACATTTCCCTGCCGCGGCACCTGCAGCTTAAACTGCATTTGGAAGTCAGAACCGGCTTCCGCAAATTAACGCGAAGGGAGGTGAGCCATGGCGGAGACAGACTATCTTTCCCCCTATCTTTTCCCTGACCCCAGACCGGACCCTTGCATATAATATACGAAGGAGGTTAAGCCAAATGACATTTATCGAAACCAATCTGGACTTCAAGGAATTGCGGACCCGCTCACGAACCAGTCGGATTGCCGTCCATCACTCTGCCAGCCCGGATGTATCCGCAGCACAAATTCACAGCTGGCACCTGGACCGAGGGTGGAGTGGAATAGGTTATCATTATGTAATTCGTAAAAATGGGAACGTAGAGTTGGGGCGCCCAATCGATACGGCTGGAGCCCACACCCAGGGATACAACAGCGACAGTGTCGGCATCTGCCTGACCGGCAACTTCATGGAGGAAACCCCCTCAGCCGAACAACTCCGGTCACTGGTGGAACTGATCAGGTATCTGCAACAACAATATGGTCAATTGGAGATAAACCGTCATAAAGACCTGGCACCGACTGCCTGCCCGGGCGACAAATTCCCCTGGGAGCAATTTATGCAGACCCTTAAGGAAGATCCCCCCGCACCATCCACCGCAGAATGGAAAAGGGAGATCACGAAACAGGCCATAGATATGGGGCTAATCACCGCAGACCATGCCCCCGATGACCCGGCCCCCAAATGGTTCGTCCTGGCCGTCGCCTTAAACCTTCTATCCAAATAACTCGGGTCAAGTGATATGCTCCCTATACAAGGATAAACTCATCCATCTCTTTAAAAAAGGCTTTTGTTTCCTTCTTTACTGATACAGAAATACCAGATAAATTGCTCAGCAACAATTGTTCCCTAATCGGGTCTATGCTGAATCCGTAGGCGTTGCGAAAAATATGCCTGAATCCACGCAGTTCATCTAGCCCCGTTAGGGTCTTCTTACTGAGTAGCGCGGTACGAACCCCCGGTATATTCAGCGTCATTTGTTCGAGTAGCTCCTTATGCCACTGACCACCAGCGGGCAAACCTTCCCCAAAGCTCTTAGCAATGTGTAAAAATATCTTCTCCAGTCCGCAATAATAATCATGCAAATACGAACCAATCACCCGACAGGAAACCTCATCACTCAGCGGTAAGCTATTTAGAGAATCCGTCTTTATATTTGGAAAAAGCTTGAGCTTCTTTAAAGCCGATTCCAGACGCTTAAGATTAGCAAACTCTTCTTCCACCCGGGCTTTCAAGGTAAGATACTCCACTCTACTGATCATAATAAAACCCCCTTAGCCAACACCTTTTCCTTCAGCGAATTCAAACAATCCTCTTCACAAGCCAGACTCACCTCAATGGGAGCTGCAATATTCTCGGCGTCGCTTAATGCCTGCCAGTAGTTTCCATTCATTCCCACTAAGAATAAATCAATATCTGAATACAGATCAAAGCCTCCCCACGCCAGAGAACCGTAGAGATAGACCTGTTTTACCCCATGCTTCATCCGCAAGACCTTCGCAATCTCGTGGGCCTTCTCTATAGCCAGTTGGCAATGTTGTTGTTTATCCCTGTCCTCCAGGCTTATGAGGTGTTTACGAATTGAATGAAAATCCGAACAAACGCCATTACCTGATTTCTCCAAGATACCGCACCCCCTCCAGTTCCTGCCTATGTTCATTTACCTCTACGTTATATCATATTATACCCCAGCCAAATCGTCATTCCAAAAAATAACATAAATTCAGAAATTTTATCTCTTTCCTCACAAGTGCTCTCTCAGCCATTGGGTCAGTTCTTGTTTGGTCACGGCGCGCAATATTATCCAAAGATTAAGCTGGGAGAAGGTTCTGGAAACAAATAACCACTTTTTGTAAAATACTGTAGACTAAATTACAAAATGGATGATAAAATAAGAAAGACCACTGCGACCTTAAGCAAGGGCAGCAGCAAGACATTTACAATAACAGCCCAAGACGGATATTTGATCTCTGATGTTTTAGTGGACGGCAAATCTGTGGGCGCAGTCAGTAGCTATACCTTCTCCAATGTAACAAAAGCGCATACTATCAAAGCGCTGCCAATTAGTTTTAAAGTCACGGATGGAATTTAGTTTCCAGCAGGTTCTATTTCTGTCTCCCTGCCACTACACACAAAAATGCCGGGTCTTTAAGATCCGGCATTTATGTGATAAAGGGAGAAGATGTGATATATGTAAACGGTTCTTTTAACCGTTGGCCTGATCGTCAACAAACTCCATACCAAATCTATTTAAAGACCGATCCCTTCATCGGTTAGATAGCAGGCTTGTTATCGATTCCGGGGCACACCCAAATTAAATAATCATTAAAGGATCCTTTTATGAAAAATTGTATCTCCATTTTAAAGTTAATAAATTGCATCTTTTATTTATTAATTTGCTTAAAGCTAATAGATAAGCCGGTAATTGCTGTTTTAGCCATTTCTATAACCGGCCTGATCTTATCTGATGTAATTCAAACAGTAATACATGAATTAGGGCATCTATTTGGTGGTATGCTCTCAGGATATTACTTTTTATCTTTTCAAATTGGAAACCTTAAATTATGTAATAATTGCTGCACAAATCATATTTCTATTCAGTGGGAAAACAGTGTATGCGGGCAGTGTATTATGATTCCTAAATCAAGTACTGCAACACATTATTTTTTGTATAATTTTTCAGGAATTCTATCTAATGCTTTGCTGACAATAGTTTTAGGGTTCTTCGCAATATATAATCACGCCAATGCCAACTTGACTACATATACTACAGTTTTTATATATTCGCTTGTTGCTATTGGATTTAATAAATTATTATCCAATGCCATTCCATATATGAATGGATCTGAGCCAAATGATATGGCTATTATTTTAATGTTACATAAAAACGTGCAAACACTAACAGACTATGTTCATTATTTATGCTTTTACGGAAAAAAGGTCTGTAAACTTCCATTACCCCAACAATACATCAGGAAATTAGAGCTTACAGACCAATATAATCCTATATTCTACCATGAAATTATGAAACTTCTTAGTTCAGATTAGACTGCAACTTTGATGTCCTCATCAATTTGTTGCAGCAACCATACAAAAGGCTCTTCGACATTTTTCCCTTCGTAAGGAACCCCTTCTTTGTTATGTCCCAATGCACTACATGTAAAATACTGAACCTGTTTAAATTTACTTTCTGCGGTTCTAACAAAATTGCCAGCTTCGAATTCATTCAAAAAGTCTTTACAAACCGCGTTCTTAGCTTGATATAAGTCTTTACAGCTAGGATTTTGTGACAAATAATGCTGTGCTGCAGTATCACCTATGCGTTCTTCCAACCCCGGGATATCACATTTATTAATGACCACTGCTAAATTGCGCTTCAAAACATCCTTGGGCTTCAAATCAAATATCTTTTCAAGATTTATCAACATGATATTAAGAATGTCATCGAAATCTTTTGTACTTACACCATAGGAATCAATATTGATACAATCTTCTACTTCTGCAGCATATCGGCCAATGGTCAACGGATCAATCACGAAAATGAAACCATCTGCATAACTATAAGCCTTATTTCTTTGCACATCACCACTTGAAGAAAACATTTCACCAGAAATATCATATATATATGTTCTGCGTCCCACCTTGTCATTAGGCAACTTTAACATGAGCTGGTAGGCGGTCAAAGCATCGAATTCAGTTTTCAGTAAGCGAACACCCTTATTAAGAGAGCCCATTGCTTTTTGATAATCTTTCTCATCATTCTCTGACATAAAATGCAGATCCCAATTCTGTGCCGGTGCTACGTTAGTCAATAATTGATCAACTGCCATATTAATCAAGCAGGTCTTGCCAACAGACGGTCCGCCAATGATTGGGATAGCATACTGTCTGCTCGCCGTATCCCCTGATAGAGAACATTCACATTCAGGGCAATATGCCTTTAAACTTCCACGGCCATTCAAAAAAGTAGTTGGCAATTCCGTCCCACAGTTACAGGTTCTCTTTAAAATACCGTATTTACTTGGTACTAATTTTGTATGCATTACATTACAGGACGGACATTCGTATATAGGAATCAAGAAACTAGCCTGACATGAAGAATTTGGGCAAGCATTTTTAATTTTATTAATGTAAATATAAACACGGTCAATAAACCAAACTATTCCAAAACCGATATAAATCAAGCAGAAAACTAGTGCTAATATTCCAACATGGATAGCAGTGGTAGCAAATGTTATCGCACTGCCAAAAGCATAAATACTAATTGCCGCAACGGTGTGAATACCACCACGAATGGAAAATAGTCCAATGTCCTTGGCAATTTCCCACTGCCTTGCAGCTTCAATAAAATTCCGTTTCCATGCGCCTTTAATAGTATTAAGTAAGTCAACATACCCTTTTTCGAAAAAATAACTGGTCTTTGCAGGCTGTTCTTCTTGAACGATCATAACTTATCCCCCTCAAATTGTTTATGCTACCTGAACATTTTGATTACTATCGATGACATTTTCTTTGAAAGACGCAAAATAGTTCTTCAGAGAATAAAAGCCACCAATGAACATTCCGCCATAGACGATGATTGCACAAATTACAGCTATTACAAAGCAAGCAATCACTAAAACCATTAACCATGAGCCATCATCGTCTCTTCCTACAGCGCACCGCTCGTTCTGATCCATCCTTTCTCCCTCCTTCTTAAATATATACAGGTCTTTTTTACTTACGTTTAAATAACCCTTCGAATTTATCTCTTAACCCCTCTTTTTCATAGATCCGTTCAAAAAAGTAGGTAGTTTTTCTTGTATTTGCCTCTTTTAACACAGAATGTTTTATTTTATCTAATTCTTCGGGATCAAACTTCCTAAGATACTTCATAAATAAGGGCTCATATGTTGCTGCAACATCATTCGAAATATTGTCAATTAGATATATACAGGTCTGGGTAATAAGTCTGTTCCAGGCACGTTCGTCTCGTTTTTTAATCTTTTTGAGAATATCTGCGTATTCATCATGAAAAACGCCAAAATATTTAGTATTATAGCAAGATTTCAACAAAGCAGTAACATCGTTACTCGAATAAATATACCTGATAAAAATATTCAAATACTCGGATAAATATTCCTGATAATCCTTCTTCTCAAATCCATCTAAACTATATTTGAAACCCGATGATAATTCCCCAAAAGTTATTTTACGTGCAGTGATAGAATTTTGCCTTTCACAATATTTCGCAAATAATACCGCTGTAATCTTTAAGGTTTCACATCGATTACTTAGGGCCATATCATCAATTTTTATCAAAGTTTTATACTCTGTCTTTATTAAGGATTTCATTGGTAAATCTTCAATTATAGCAATTATCATATTTGCAGTGGAAATATCTTTGATCAGTTTTAGATCAACCGTTTCGATAATCTTGATAGCAGCTTTGGAACTTTGATCACACTCCAAATAAGCTTTTACTAGCGTACTCAAATCCAAATTACCATTTAAGGAAAACAAACTTTTTTGGTGATTATAAAAATTCCAAAATGCCTTATCAGGGTTTTTCGATTCCTTAATATACATGGAGCATAAATAAACAGCAAACTGACTAGATCTTTTGAAAAGATGGGACTGTATCTCAGAAGCGTTAACTTCTCCAAGAACATCCATCCATTGACCGAATTTAATACCAAATTCCCTCATCTTATCAGCTCGTAAATTGGCCGTAAATTTTGCAACTATATCGGACAAAAGCAATGGATAATTTTGCACTTCATCCAGGATTTCAAATATTGAATCAGATTGATATTTGGCCATATTCCTAATGATAATACCTAACAAAGAAGCGACTCCAAGAGAGTCATTCAGGCCATTTCTAAGATTGTAGTTGCGAACCATGAATTTGCAATAGAACAAGTTAGTGGATGGTGACTGATTTCCTTCCAGGTATAATTTCGACTGTCCAATGACTTTGGATGAACAAAAATATTCCAAGAAGCTTTTATACTCGTTTCGGTTTCTATCTTGTATTGATTTGAGTAAATCAAATAAAGAACCCTCATCTATATTTTCCATCGCATATTCGTATAAAAATTCATACACAATTTCATTTATGGTATATACCATAAACCCAGAATACGAGTATAAATATGGAATTAAGGTCTTTGTTTCTTCTATACTTAGATTCCACATTTCTGCTTGAATTTTCTCAATAACTTTTACTCCAACGGCAGAATTCATTTCTTCAGGACAATATTTATGGCCAAACTCTAACATGTTAATCAAACTATTTCCGGCGAGTGTAAAATCACCTTCTTTATATAACCTATAAAAGCTGTAGGCAGCTTCCAACTCTATATTAAATTCATGAAAACCGACTTTTACCAGAAAGTCCGAGAATAAAGCGATATCTTCCATTCCCATGGTATAACTCATAGCCATGGCTTTAGCCACTGATAGAACTTCAATATCTTCTGTCATGTTTCCATTAATAAAGTCCATTACCATCTGGCGGCTGCTTTTTGATTCTGTAGCATAACTGAAGTAGTTTGCATCCGGTCTAACGCCCAAGCAGATAAAGGTCAATCCTTTTGCTTTACAATCATCCGATCTCAATTTTTCATGATTTCCAACATATGTATTGAAGGTGACTTGTTTGGCTATTTCTATAGGCAGCATTTTCTGTAAAGCTGCCATCCACAAAACCAAGTTTTCTCTGGTGTCATTAAGATAAAATGGCACCCCTTTATCTTTAGCAATCAGCACTGCTGAAAATAGATAGGCAAACTCTTCTTCCCGTTCGTATATAAATTCCATAACTTGTTCGTCATTGATGATACTGCCCGAATTTACAATTTCAAATGGTGGTAAAGCTGGCACAGGAGAAGGTGCATTTAATTCTTTGTCGGTCAAAAATGTTCTAATATAACCCTCTCCAAAAAGCTCCACTGGGTAAGTATCCAATTCTTCCATTGGAATTACTAATGCATAAATGATGTAGTTGCCAAACCGGCCCGAATAATCTTTGCCTAAATATGTTGCCTGCGCAATACACGCTCGCCCGCTTGACAGTTTGAAATACGAAAAACTATATGGGAACTCATCCGCAATTTGCTTTGGTGTAGGGTTATGAACCATTTCCTTGGGTGCCAGATACTGCATTACAAATTTTATATCGTCACACTCAGCTTCACTAATCCCTTCTGATTTGGCATATATCATATATCCCTTTTCAGATGAATCTCCATTTTTCCAAGAGGTATATATGTATTGTAAGGCTATCACTTGTTCACCTCTATTCTGCTTTTATGATCCCTTCTCGTGATAATACCCAGAGAAACGGGTCGGCTACTCTAAACGGCCTAAATTTAGGTATTCTATTATCCACGTCAGGATTACTCCCTAATGCACTGAGTCCAAAGAATCCGAAATTCTTAAAATGCATTGACACAGTCTGATACAATTCAACCCCCAGCCAACTCTCTACCAGACTCTGCATTTCTTCACTGGCGTCATTAAAATCTTTTTTGTCAAATATACCTTTTCTAATGTGAGCAGAATCATTCTTTAAACAACTGGCCGGATCTATCAATTCATCGACAGCATCAATCTTGGTAAAAGATATGGCAATTGGAATATCAATCTTCTTGGTCAAATTGGTTAGGCCGGTTCCAGAGCGAATGATTTCAATCGTACGCGACAAGATGGTATTCACATCGGTATTTTCCTCCGGAAGTCTTATTTTCCCTTCCAATTCTTCCCTAACAGATGGTAACTGCAAAGGATCAAGCAATAAAATAATCCCTGACGCATGGCTTAAGTACCGATTATGGGTTTGCATCGTTGCCATTGAATTTAAATTTTCGCCGGCTGTATCGAAAAAAGTTAGTGATACTGCATCATTTACGGACTTCTTAAATAACTTCCCTTTTCTTTGAAAAAGCAGGGAATAAATCAGCGGTTCCACATCACCGGCATCCGATCCTCTTACACATGTCTTATGTCTATATAGGGGGTCATAAAAATCCGACTTATAACGGTTTAGAGTTTTGTCTCCGCAAGCCATGAGTGAACAGTCAAAGGAGCGCCCGATCTCGTTCTTTAATTGATTGATAAGAACGGCCACATAATTGCTTTTTCCAGTCTCTTTCGCTCCAATTATTGCAATTGGGTAGTTCTTGGTTGTTGCAATACTCAGTGGCAGTTCAAAGTTACATTTTGGGCACACCTTGGTCGTCAACGGTTGGCCACAAACATCACATTTTGGATTTTTGCTTTTGCCCTCAGGCTTAAATGGCCTCTTTTCCATAGCTCGCGTACAGTTTTTTTCTCGACTCGTATTCACACACACATATTCAACATCATCGAGCTCTTGCATCTCAAAGCATCTTGGGCATAAATATTTGGCCAACTTTATACCCCCTCCCTAAATTTCATTGGTACCATCATTCAACACCCTGTATTTTTTGTATTGCTTATCATTAAGGAAAAACAATTTTAGTTTGGTCCCACTTCTAATATCATCAACATCAAAGTCGTATGTTCGTGTTCCTCTAATCTCAGTTTCCTCTGAAAGCGAACATACCACATCTCCATCTCCTCTTTTTAAAGGGACTGATTTGAACTTACCTATTATAGCGAATTGCGGAAACATGAATGTCCCTGATGATTTAACTGTTAAAGTTAAGGTCCGTTTTTTGGATAGAAACCCCTTTTTATATTTAAATGAGTAATATACATCTCGTTGAGGCTCATTATTTATTACAGTTTTAATACCTTCAGAATAAATTCTGTGCCCTTCGCCTTCATAATAAGTATAAATAATCGCATAATATACCCCGTTAACAGGATTAGTAACCAACAACCCCTCATTGCTCTCATATTGTCTTTTGCTGCATTCAATCTTTCCCGCCAACGGATCATCCGGACCATGGGGATAATCATCCATGCGATAAAACATCGCCGTTCGTTGTATTTTTTTAGGCCAAGTGAAATTTACGTATAATTCTGTACCTGAAGCGTTCATATCATAAGTAATATCCTTAACTGGCGGAACGCTGGATACATAAGCTGCATGATTAAGAATTACGTTCGTTGCATTAATAACACCGGGGATAATGTAACATTCCCCAATAAAATTTAATGTAAATTCAGCTTCGGTCAGGCTCTTAAGAGAAACATCAATCTTTGTATACGTATTTAATAAATCTTCAAGATTGTATATTGCTCCTATGGCATACTCTGGCTTTTTTTGTGTATAGAAAAGGATAGTATCCCAATCAGACTCTTCCCATTGGGCTTGAAATATTTCGTCTTCATATAAAACGGTAAAATTCTCTAAAGGTTTGGCAGGCTTTTGCGGTACTGCATTAATCAAGTTGCTTTCTGCAGGATAGGCTTGCCCTGATATGGTATGGAAAGCACATATACTAAACCAATATCTTGCTCCGTTTTCTAACCCGGTTATGGTTACCCCATCAAGACGCTTGCAGGGTATACTTTCAAAACCATCCGGTGAACCGGGTTGACTATCCCCTTTATATTTCCATACCTTTACTTCCGTTACTGTTGCCGGCTTATCCCAGGTAATTGTGACTAACCCATCCCCACCTATGGATTTGATGTTGCTAACATTATCAACAATAACAATTGGCTCGATTACTTTGGCAGCATTGGAAGCGACTCCAACTCTCAATACAAACAAGCAGTAATAGTAAACAACCGATTTTTTCAAATCTGCATCAGTAAATGATAACTCTTTACCTTTATATACAATCGTTCCATCCTCTATATTGTTGGGGAATGTGTTTTCTTTTCTTACCAGAATATATTCCAGATTTCCTGTAGATGAACTTGCTTCCCACGAAACATTTACTTCACCGGCAATTCTACTTGCTGATATTTTTGGTACTGGAGCAGGCGGGTATTTCTGGATAAGTTGTGCAACTTCGCTGCTATCATTAATCTCATCGGTCAATGCAATCAATAGGTTGAACGCTTTGTCATCATCTGCTTTACGTACCTCACTTAACATTTCTTCAACATTCTTAATAGCACTGGATACTTTAACGATGACATCATTCCCGATAACAAAGCCTTCATTTTTAGCCCTATTTATCTTTATCTCGGCAGAGTAATAATTCTTATCGTTTATATCCTGATAGATTGCAGCTATGAGAGTACCAAACTTGTCCCTAAAATCCTTTAATGTATTTTCAATGGAAATAACATCAGGATGATTTGACCAATATAATTTTGCTTCCTTTAGGTATTGGGAAACCTGATCCATATCCTTTTTTAACAGTGCCTTTTTGGCTTTGCCAATCAGCTCTATAGCTAAATCCATTTTAGATAGATCAAAGCCGCATTTTATGCATTTCTTAGCAGCATTATCATTTTGTGCCTGGCAGGAAGGACAAACAATAATCAATGGCTTCCCACATTTCGAGCACGTTGTTGTACCTGCTGGATTTTCTGCTTGACATAAGCCGCAAATAATTCTATTTTCCGGTAGGGTATAATCCTGCAGTGAACAATAATTGTTAATATAAATAGAGGCCTCTGACACACTGATTTTATACTCGCTGACCGCTACATCGATCAAGCGCTCTTTCATCTTAGGCTCAATCTTCCGCTGATTACTAAGCGCCATTTCATCAATAGCATCGTTCAGTTTTCCGTATTTAGTTAAATTGACATAATTGTCATACTTCTTCTTGCTGGCTTTATCCTTAAATACAACCGCACACAACCCGCATAACGATTGCATAGCATTATCTTTTCCTGTCTTCTCTCCTTTTGCCAGCAGTTTCTTTTTTTGGTTCTCGGCTGCTTCTCGTAGCTGTTCACAGGATGAACTGGCAGGTAAGCCAAGGAACTTGTATAATGTGTAGTCCTTATAGTCCAGTTGTTGGAAAAGGTTCTTGATGTTATTAGCCAGGCTTCTATCAATAACTTCTCCAATTTCCTGTTCTTCTGAAACAGCAAACTTCTTAAATCTCTGCGTGATTAATTCTGCTGTAAAACCATAAGATGAGAAATTCTTGAGCAGAATTTTCAAATCTTTATCCGAAAGCCGATCTCCTTTAGCCGAATAGAGCGTCAGTTTTCCGTCTAATTCTTTAAGTTTTTCATCACGTATTTTTAATGCTGCTGCTGCTTCTTGCTTTCTAGAAGTTTCATTGAGCATAACTTTTTTAATGTCATCCAACTTGGCCATGTATTCCGCAGCTTTGACCTTTTTAATAGGATTTATCATATCCTTTGACCATTGCTGCTGTTTTTTACTTATGGCTTCATTTATCTTGGCAACATCATTTACCATTGGATCGAATGATAATTCCAGTAAATTAAAATAATTGTCTCTGGCTGCCATTATTCCACCTGCTTAATTCAACTTTTCTGCCACTTAATTTAAAGCTGCTTGGTTGCTTCTCCTGATAGCGTCACTCATCTCTTCTGCAGATAATGCATCTGTTGTTTGGAATGATGTTTCAACGCTTCTGCCCCGCTTTGTCTCTTTGGCTTTCAATTCCAAGAGACCTGATTCATTTAGCTTGAATGTCACTTCAATAGCAGTGCTCCTGGTTACACCTTCAGGTAATTCCAATTCAGCCTTACCAATCTCCTTGCCGAGAGCCGGGTCTATAACTTCTTCAGAAGTCAGAGATTCCAGAACATTGAACACAACGTTTCTCTGATTATCGTATCTAGGATAGAAAGTATTCGTAGCTATCGCCGGAAGCTCTGCATTTTTGATAATAATGTTAAATAACCTTAATACATCATTCTCGTCATAAGCACATGTTCCAAAACTACGACTGGAAACGTTTATAATTTTCATATCGTCTCCAGGGAGATAGCGGCCTTTACCGGGCTTGACATTTGCCTTTTTTGCAGCTTCCTGCAAATCAACTTTGCCAGTGTCAATATCTTCCTTGATTTCAGCAACTGTTTTCCCGGAATTATTCGCGATTTCTTCCAAAACTATATTGTAGTCACTGACTTTCGCTGCATAAATTGCAGCTCCTTTTGCAACCGCTTCATCAGGATCAAACATTTTTGTTTCAATTCCGAATTCTTCCTTTACGCGGTGCATAACCTGCGGCATTTTGGACGAACCACCAACTAAAAGGATTTCGGAGACGTCGGACTGTTTAAAGCCCTTCTTTTCAGCTTCCTTAAACATATCCTTGGTCAATTCAATGGTTCGAGTCAGCAAGTCTTCTGTCAACTCATCGAACTTTTCCCTGGTTAATTCAACTCTGACACGTTCACCCATATAACTTACGGCAACCGGAGCCTTTTCCTTTGCACTAAGTAGTTTCTTGGCACGTTCTGCTGCAAGAGATACTTCCTGGAAGGTTTCCGCATCTTCAAGGATATTATCAGGGGTTCCGTTTTCGGTCTGGTAGGCTTCTGCCAAATACATAAGCGTTCTATCATCCCAATCCTTACCGCCCAAGTTGTGATCGCCACCGGTGCAAATAACCCGGATTTCACCAGGTTTAATATTAATCATGGTTATATCAAAGGTTCCACCGCCGAGGTCATATACAAGAACCGTTTTGACCTGTGAATCATCAGTAACTCCATATGTAATAGCGGCAGCGGTAGGCTCGTTAATGATAGAAAGTACATTCAGTCCGGCAATTTTACCAGCCGCCGCTGTAGCGTCACGTTCTGTTACACCAAAGTATGCTGGGCAGGTAATGACTACGTCTTTGATCTCCTCGCCATCATCTAATTTTCCCTCCATCTGAAGAGTATCTTTGGCATCGTTAACGACTTTTTTCAAAATATATGATGAGATTTCCTCCGGCTTCATATCAACACCATTGATATTACGGCTGAAACCGGGCTGTCCGATGCTTCTTTTTATAAATGTAACCACTTGATCGGGATACATTTTTGCACTTTCCTTGGCAACCGAGCCTACCGTTATATCTTGTGCAGATTCAAAATAGACAACAGAAGGGGTGGTCAAGTCGCCTTCGGCATTTTTTAATACTACTGGTTTGTTGTTTGCATCCATATAGGCAACGCAAGAATAAGTTGTTCCTAAGTCAATACCAAATACTTTTCCCATTAACGCATTCTCCTTTTTTTTAGGATATGGCTTACTTATTTGACATCTTGGTTGTACTTATATATCTTGATTCTTTCCGGTCGTAATACCCTGCCATCCTTCTCGTAACCATCAGCAGTTCTAACCGCCAGCAGATTGTCTTTTGATTGATCATCGGTATCGATAGTCTGAATAATCTTTTGTCGTTTTACATCCACCACTTCACCCGGGACTGAGTAGGATTCGATGCTTTGCCGGTAAAGAATGTCTTGTAAATCCTCGGCAATGCCTTTCACATTCCTTAGCAGCCTTTTATAATTCTCCTCATTTGGTTCTTCCTTCTCATATATGCTGATATTTCTCTTTGTGCTATCAACCAACTGAATAATGTCCATTGCCATTGTGTTTATGATTTTATCTAAAAGACCGTTTTGATAACTGGTCAGCTCTCGGTGCATATTGTCAAACATCTGATTCTTGTGGGCATCCTCCATGAGTTTGTTATCAAAACACTCCTGCAAAACTGCTACAGCCTTGCATAAATCTTCTATTTTCGTAAGAACTACTTCTTGTTCTTCTATAGGAGATTCAGTTCCTTGCTCTTCAACTTCTTCATCTGGAGCAGGTAGATTTTCTACATCCTCTGTAATAATTGAATTCTCATTTTCATCCATGTTCTCTTTCACCTCCCCTTGATCAAAATACCTTTCCTTCCTAATCCCTCTCAAAAACCTTTTCTATATCTCGTTTATTTATAGGCTTGTTCAGTTCATCAGGATATTCCTCATGATTAGTGTCCATAGGATTAGGGTAGTCATCATAAAAGTCGTCATCCACAGACTCTATTTCGCGGTTCCACTCTTCTTGTGTCTCCTTACTCTCATTAGTAAAAGAAAAATGATCTCTAAAAGTGCTGCCATCAGGTCGCTCAATCACATAAGAACCCATTATTGTATCGGGCCGCCCCTCACGCGAAGGAGAAACCTGCACATCAACATAGACCTCATTGCCATTTTTCAGCTCTCTTTCCCAGTCATTTTCGAGCCGCTTGAATGATCCTCGGTTCAAATTGGAATTCTGAGCCATCAAATTTTCGCTTTCACCTGATCCCCCAAAACGGGCGCCTATCAAGTGCCCCCCATCATCGTCGGGTTGACGAGTTTCCCCACCAATTTCCTTCTGTGCTTGACCATTTCTAACCGCCTCGTTACTCAATTGCAACTTTCCATATGCCCTGGAACCATTGCCTTTCTCGTCTGGCTCATAGACGTACTTACCCTTTTCAAATTGGGACAAATCTGCCAGCACATCCCTTGTTTCATGCTCATTATCTTCAGGCTGGCTTTCTCCAATACTTTCCGAATCCCCAAATCCTATCTCATTGTTTTCCGATTCTTCCTCGGATTCCGCCTCTTCCATATCAGGGCTATATATATCTTCGAAACCTGCAGCTTCGCCTTCAGCCTCTACCTCATTCTGAGTTTCCACAGAAGTTTCTCCTCCAGTCTCAGCAGATGTATCTACAGAAGACTCAGGGCTTTTACATACTTCTCCGCCGCCTCTGGCATCTGAACCGCCAAATTCCAACATATTTTCACCCCCCCAATACTTTTATCTTTTACTGGTCCTTAAATTATCTTGCCTTTCAGACCTGTTGATATCTTCATGTACAACTTCATCAAAGCCGATTCCAGCACTTATCAGGTCAACTTCAGCCTGGGTATCTATTGCCGTCTCCCCACCCGTTGCAGAAATTTCATTATTTCTTTCGAAATTAATTTCTTGAATTTCTTTCATTTGTTTCTCCATCCTTATTGATATTTTGGCTGAACCATATATGTCAACTGCTCCGGTATCAAATTGTATTTAAGCCCATTAACGGAAACATGCCTACATTTGCTGCTGGCACGATGGATAATATCCTGTAGACTACCTGCGATTTCTTTTTCAAGCTGACTTCCTTTCACGACCTTAAAAATTATATGTTCTTCCTCATTTAAAATGCTTTCATAAAAGAATTTTTCCAATTTAGTTTTTGAATCAATTAATGATTGATTTACCCTAAAGTAGTTATATGGATCATCAGGACATAATGGATAATTGTTTTTATTCCATGTGTGATCTTTACCGATAGTCTCGTCATCTAGATTTAAGTAGCCATAGTTGGGAACTGTCACATCATCAGTAAATTGATTGTCCCAAGTTACATCAACATGGTGATAATATCCGTTAATTTTCACTATATTCCATGCATGCGGTCCCTTAGCGACGCTACTGCAAGCGGTTCCACTGACAACGAGACATTCTAATCCAATCTTGTCACACAGGGCTTTCATAGCCTTGGCAAAACCTTCGCATACGCATTTTTTATTAAGAAATGCACCCACTATGTTATGTGAATCTTCAAAACCTCTCATCCCCATACTAATAGCAGCATCCCAATCGTATTGGATATTTTTCTTCAAATAATCATGTAAAACAAGTACCTTATCGTAATCCGACTGATGTTGGTTTATATTCGCGGATATTATTTCCTGCATAACCGTTTCAATTTGTGAATTCGTTTCATTTAGCTGATTTTTGCTATACCGGTAAGATAAAATAATATTCTTACCTGTAAGGCCAAGTGATACTCCGCATTGGTTATTCACATAGTAAAACTGTGGATGAGAACCCATAATATCTGCAAACATAGCCTTTATATCACCAACCCCGGTACATGGTGTTGTAGTTTTCATATTTATAATGTTAGAAACAATATTGTCATATATCTTTTTTTCCGTAAGGTTTAATTTTTCATAATAGAAAGACATCTATGTTCACCTGCTTAACTAAAACAATTTTCTCTTTTTAACTACAACCTGACATTTCTTTTCCATTTCATTATTCGGTGCGCATATAGATATATTCGTAGTTCCCGGCCGTTTTCCGATAATATATCCACTACGATAAGTGGCAATCGTTTCATCGCTGCACCATACCTTAATTAAATCCTTTTCATAGCAATCTTCCGGTTCGACTTTGTACTTCCATTCTTTTTGCTCACCCGAAGGAAGTTCAATATATGAAGTTGGGCATATGATATCACTTATATGGGGCTGAACAATCACATCTACTTCGGTCTTAGTTTCATCGGTGCTTGCCGTTATTTTGCACTTACCACAACCCAGGCCTACAATGTTTCCACCATCAACTTTTGCAACCCCATCGTCACTGGTAAGCCATTTGATTTCATCTATGTTTACGGCATTAGTTGGCACAAAACTCACTTCCAACGCTTCTTGCATTCCAACTGCTAAATACTTTGTTTTAGGAAATATTCGGATTTCCTGAATCAATGTCTGATCACAAACCTCAATCAAGAACACCTTTATTGGTTCTGGATTACCTACACGATAGACAGATACCAAAGTTTTACCTTCTGATATTGCCTTCATATCCATATTTGAAAACGATACGATTCCTTTATCACTAGTCTCAAAAGTATATTCCGCACTCCCGATGAATGGTATTTCTAATATCTCTATAGTTTGGGTTCGGCCTTTATACATTGAACTTGGTACACTGATCTTATAGAACGGCTCAATCTGACACAGACTCGCCAATTGCTTTTCTTCAGTTTCACTAATGAGTGAGTCTCTGTGCTCAAAACGCTTCTGTATACCATAAGCCTGTTCCGAAAGAATCCTGCAAATTCCCTTCCCGGCTATGACTTTCATCAAACAATCAGTAATGTTATCCACATCGACAGTGTATAGGAACACATTATCCTCTTTATTAATGAACTCAGTAGCTGCCCCTATCACAAAAACAAAACAGTCCCTTCCCAATGTTTTTAATTGATACATCAAATCATCATTCGGATATGTTTCCGCCAAAGCAATTCCAACGTCAAATGCTCCTGCCAAATCAGTAAGATCATTGACTTTTCCAAGTATTATCCGAACTAAAGAACAATCTTCACATACCATTTCTTCTGATGAATCAAATGTGAAGACTTCCGCCTCATCCAATATTTCAAACATTGCATCGACTAAGGTTTGATTTTGGTCCCAAAGAGCAACCGACAATAGTTCCAAGTCGCTCCTTTCTTCATCTAATCGTTCTAACTCAGCCATTCGCTCATATACCGACATATTGATAACCGGTTCAGAATATGTAAAAGAAACGCAATTCCTATCATTGGCAGCAAGTTTTTCCATTATCTCACTTTCAAATTCGCCGCCGACAAAAGTCAGTGAATATGCGTCATTGACCTCTTTCATTATTTCTAAAAAGAATATTTCACACCATTCAGTGAACCAAACATGACGGTATTCCATCAATGCACTATAATCAGATAGTTTCCTTCCGTTAATAGTAATTCTTAATTCAGGTAAATACGGATTATATGTAAGAGTAACCTGGTTCATTAGTTCACAACCTTAGCCAAAAATCGAAACGTAAATCAATTGATATTTATTTATCTTTATAGTTTCAACTCTCTTATTAAAGAGCAGATATCTAATCAGCTTCTTTTTGATTTGCTGATCTTCAATATACGCATACTCGTCTAGATGTTGATAAAAATCCTTATACCACTTCGAGATATTCTGGCTGTCTTTAGCCTGAATGTCCTTTTTAATGATTTTTCCGTCCTTATCGTATGTGCCTTCAAATGTAATTGTTAACAATTCAAATAACCCATCGCATTCTATCAATTGAGCCAACTGATTTGAAAAAGTCTGGTTATTTATGCGCTCATGTTCGAAATAAGTGCAGAGATTAACCATCTTCTCCACCATTTCCTTTTTCTTATAAGACGTCAACTCACTGGCATACACTTCTTGGATCAACTCGTCCAACTGGAATCCTTCTTCTGATGCTAATCCGGTTTCAAACTGCACCAAAAGCGTAATGCTTAACTTCCCTATTAATACCGCCATATCATCACTATGTACTATTTCGTCGTCTTTATGATATACTTCTTCACTCTTATCAATTTTGGTTAGTACCGCCTCTACCCAGTTGTTTTGAAAAACCGCTGCCACACCCATCGGAAACCTTGCAATTTCCTGAATTTGATTCTCGTTCAATCCGATAGCTCGCCCAGCAATCAAGCAATCATCATAATCTGGTAATCTCATTATGATTTTTGTGTTGGTGTTCTTTATTGCAGAAACATCAACGGCGGTTGGAGATTGATCTACAATAATAAATCCTTCTCCATAAGTTCTCATTTCAGCAATTGAGGCACTAATCATTTCAACCGATTTTCCTTGTACATCAGCAGATTCCATCCCACTGCTGCCGGCTGAGCGTTTCAATATATTATGGGCCTCTTCAAGTACAGTAATATGCCGTAATGGCTGGTTCTCTTCACTGCAGCACATTCTATACTCGTTTAATTTAAGAATTAAGATTCCCATAATAAGAGACTTGGTTTCTAATGAAGAAACCCTGCTTAAATCAACAATGGTATTTTGGTCAAACAACACTGTATCTTCGATATCCGAAGAATCGCACAATACCTGACCTAAAATACCATTGGTCAAAGAACGCACCCGGGTTACCAGAGCACCTGTATAATCGCCTTTAGAATCAGATGAATAATCTGAACTATTAATGATTTCGGGCAGGGCTTCCAGTACATCTGTAAATGTGGGATACTTTGAACGTCCGGTAGGAATATAGATTGATTTATTCAGATCCCATCCACACTTGATATAGGCTCTTTCAAAAGATTCTTTCAGAATTGCAGGCATAGCCGCGTATAGCGGCCAGCAGGCATTAAAAATTTCAATCATTCGATCCAAATGTTCAAGAACATGGATATCCGATTGGAACCTAAATGGATTGATTTTTAATATAGAAAAATATTTAGGGTTAGTACAGAAAATATTTATATCAGGTAAACTTCCAAAATAACGTTTATATTCGCCTTTAGCTGGCTCGACAACCAAAAACGGTATTTGGTGTCCTATCATTTCATCTAAAATACGATAGGTTGTATTTGATTTCCCGGAACCAGTAGAACCGGTTATAAAGCAATGCGAGCGGAAACTCTCCAAATCAAGGCGAACACGGCCAGATTCCATTTCCCCCATATGATATATATTCCCAAACTCAATTTTAGTTCCATTAGGCGCTCCGCTCGAAAAAAGTACATTTCTGCCAAACTCAGCCATGTTGAGTACCGTTACTCCTTGAACAGACTTGCGCGGGAGGCCCATGATATATGGCATTTCATTACCACTAATCAAACTACAGGGCGTAATATATTGAGTTTCTATTTCAAAAATTCCTTCATCGCTTGGAACCACAAATGTTGGGTGCAGACCATAGCGCAAATATTCTAAAACTTCCGGCGTATGCTCCTCGTCTCTTTTTTCCCATATATTAACATACGAATTTTCAACGCCGGAATTGTAGCCAGCCATTAAAGCTTTGTAAGTGCTGGCGGCAACAACGGAAGTCTGAATACTTTCTGACACAAAATAACAAGCCACATCCCACAATCCAAAGGCCTCACAATTTTGGATACGCTCCAGATGCTGATCAATTTTATCCATGATATACTTAACTGATTTATTTTCATTGGTAACTGTTATTGTCCTTGAATCCCCTGTAGTATCCGTGGTGGTATCTGTTTTTGTAGTTCCTTCCGTCTCCGAAATCCCCTTGGTAACTGCTTTTGCCCAAGAACTTCCTGAACTATAACCCACAGACCTTCCGCCATTAAAACCTATTCCCAGCAAACCAAAGCTATGTCCCTTATTGGTCGATTTAGATTTACTTTCGAAGTTGCTATTGGTATCCGTCAAGCTGTCATTGAGAGTCTTGGAGAAATTTTCGCTCATACCCTCGGCAATAGATCTGCTTGAATTTTGGCCATATGCAAGTTGCATACTGGCAAATGGCGAAAGACTGGAATGCATTTGTAACAAGCCCTTTTTACGCAGCTCTAATGTCTCTTTATCTAAAGGCTCAGAAATGAAAATCGCAGTATAAACTTCGCCTTTCATTGTATCAATGAATTTTTCTATTCCCTGCACATATTTCAATTTATCTTCATCTCTGGAAGATGGAACTATTGAAACTGATGTTACATTATGCTGATTACCGAATCTGGTTCGATGAGTTATATCCCCTAAAATATCTGCAATCTCTTGTTTGGATATAGACTTGATTTTGCTGCCCGGAAAGTTCCCTGTGAAGCTTTTTCGTAAAATCGTTTCTGCTGTTGATGCATTTTTTTCCGATCGAATACCAAGATAAAAGCCCAAGCCGATTTTTGAGCTTTTTAGAACTAATATGCCTGTGGATTGAATATTAGATAATGCACTATATACACTAATCAGTTTGTCGTTAGCTATTTCGTCGATATCATAGACAATACGTTCAATCTGATATAGACGGATAAAATCATCAGACTTTTGGGAATCTTCCAACTCCACCACAGGATACTGATCCAAATTAATCAAATAATTCTTGTTTACAAAGGCATCTGCGTAGAACATACCCTTTTCTAATATTTCATCGAACGTATCCTTATTTTCCAATAACTCGAATTTCTGTTCCGTGTGACTTCTCTCCCCTATTTAGTAAGAATTAAACTTAAAATATTCTTTCTTTTTCAATTAACTATGCGTTTTGGCACAAAAAAAGCCCCATTATCAAAATTTGATGTCGAAAATTTCAATAGATGGTCGAATAATGTCATCCCATGTAAAATTTGCCTTATTGTGCCTTAATTGTCATAATTTCAACACCAGTATTAATATTCCTTCTTTGTTCTACTTTTCACATAATACGTCGTTTACAGGCGTAACATCGCCACCTCCAATGGCATTGAAGATCCAATAATTGCCATGTATGCCAAGGGCATGTCAACCCTGCTCCGCCAATTTATATTCACCTTGGTCACACCGGTAAGGGTTTTCCCTCCTTTGGGCGAAAGTACCTCGACATCCTGTAAAACCGATGCATCAGACCAATGCCTAAATTGGGCTCCTTTATTTGACTATTTCCGTGAGCCTGCTTTCAAGTCGAAGCGGCAATACAGCAACATTCTGAATAAGTCCGGTAAATAACTAGGGGTCAGACCCCTGGTTGTGGTATCGTCGTAAGCATCAAAAACTTCATACATATGTACAGAGCAATAGAGATGATAAAATAAACTAATATTTATTTATTTCTTCTGCAACTTTTTTGTGGACAGAGGGGTAATAATAGTAGATAAGTTAAGGGAAGGAATATATGGACATAGTCGTTGATCTAATCCGAAAATGTAAAAATGGAGATCACAGTGCCTATGGTGAATTGCTGGCCCGCTATGAATCGGGGCTTTACGCAATATGCTACAGCTATACCTGTGATCGGGAACAATCACTGGACATTATACAGGAAGTGTATATTAAAATATTCCGCTCCATAAAGAATTTCGATGAGTCCTATCCTCTGCTCCCTTGGCTTAAAAAAATCACCATAAACACCTGTCTGAATCACTTGCGGGATAACCGCAAATATAAACACCTCCCTATGGACGGATTGGCAGAATCTGATCTTTCTTATCTCGATCTTATTGAATCTCCGGATCATATCGAAGAGGTGGTTCTGCAAAAAAAATCTCGTCAAATAATTATGGAAGCACTGCAGGTACTGCCGGAAATATATCGTATGGCCCTGACCCTAAGGTACCTGGAGGAAATGTCTTATGAAGAAATGGCTCGAATGCTCAACCTTCCCATGGGTACAGTAAAGAGCCATATTTCCAGAGCCCGAAGGCTTTTAAAACAACAACTGCAAAACAACCATCTGCTGGAGGTATAAAGTTATGAAATGTGAAGGCCATCCTGAGCTGCTGCAGCAATATATAGATAATGAATTAAACGAGGTGGAAAGGCTGCTGTTAGAGGATCATCTCAGGAACTGCAACTCCTGCCGCCATGAATTGAATCAGCTCATTCTGGTGGATTGGCAGTTGCATCGGCTCAACCAGCATATTGAGATTCCGGATGCTGATCTATCAATGCGAAGAGAAGCTGCCCTAGAGGAATTCTTTAAAGCCGAAGATACCGGAGATATTAAAGATCTATATCATGTTCAGATTTCTGCGATGAAAAATTCGGTAGAATTTATGCGGTACCTTCCGGGAACAAAGTTAGGCCGGAAGCTCGGCAATGCTGGAAAAGACTATGTAAACAACAAACTTAAATCTGCCCTATTCTCTCGAACCGGGAGGTGATGAAACTGCATTACGCAATACCGCATGTTCTCCTGTTTATAATTCTTTTAGTCTTGCTCCTGCTGGTTATGCTGCTGCTGCCCATTCAGTATCGGTTGCGGGGACAGTTGGAGGAAGACTGCCAACTGGACTTTAGTATAGGATGCGGTTTTCTATATCAGATGGCCGCAGTTATTGAACGCGAAAACCGGCTTTTTATCTTCCGCCTGCTGGGTATAAGACTACCGATAAAAAACCACCCCAAGTCCCCGGAGTGGCCAGAGACGAAAGAGAAGTCCAGGAAGAAGTCCAAACTATCCCGCAGGGATCTGCGCTTAGTACTCAATCGGGAACTATTCCAGGAAGCCTTAAATTTGCTGGGCAGAAGCTTCCGCCATCTCAAACCATCCCGGATATATTTGCAGGGCTGTTACGGGTTTGAAGAACCTCACTTTACTGCCTGGATGCTGCCTTTGATCGGGGTTGTGAGTGGATGGGACAGCGCAATTCAAATTGATCTGCTGCCGATTTGGGATCAGGCCTATGTGGATATGGATCTGGATATCCAGGGCCGGATTGTCCCCGGAATTCTGCTGTTGTTCTTGCTAAGACTCCTGATTTCTAAACCAGTAAGGCGAATTATAAAAGCCAAATGGAAGAGCAAAAATATAAAAAATCGATTCAGAATGCAACCAAATTTACATATTGAGGGTAAATAGAAATATAAATATAAAATAAAACTAAGGAGGTAATCCCATGGATATGACTAAAGATCTAGTGGTTCTTTTTGAGCAGTTGGAGAAGTTTTTTAAAACTGAAACCGTTATCGGGGAATCAATACAGGTAGGAAATATAACCCTGATCCCGGTAATCAACGTATCTTTTGGCGCTGGTAATGGCGGCGGGAGCGGCAAAGATAGCCATGGAAATGATGGAAGCGGCGGAGGTGCGGGTGCTGGCGGCAGAATCGCCCCTACCGCTATTATCGTTGTGAAGGATGATGATGTTAAAGTTCTGCCTCTCACCACCCGTGGTTCCATAGATAAAATCATAGAAATGGTACCGGAACTGGTCACCAAAATGAGTAGTAAAAAAGAAGCGTCAGCAGAAGACCAGGCATAATAGCCATCTTTATAAATGATGCCCTCCTGAATTCCCGGTGAGGATAACGAGGATATGGCAAATATCGCTGGTCGCCGGCGAGATGGATGGTCAAGATTCTGGAGTTGATTCCCAATAACTCGGGGTCAGGCCCCGAGTTATTGGTCTATTCCCTTGTTGAGCAGAGATTCGATATTGTTGAGCTGGCGGGTTACCCGGTACATGAAATTTTCGATAATCCGGCCGGAGCTTACCAGAGCTCCTTCTGGATACAATTCCGTTTTTCCATGACCCAACAACCCCAGTAGTTTCTTCCCCATATGCAGGCTGCTTATCACCGACATGCGCCGACTGAATACCTGAATCTCAACCCCATTAGATAAAGTAACCCGGCAATTCTTATCATCGTCCTCTTCCGGTTCCCCCATATAACTAACATCTACATAACCATGAATAAGTGGTGCCTGGCACAACTTATTCGCTCTCTATGGTTCAATCTTGTTAGTCCTTTTCCAGAATCCCAGTTTCTGAGCTTCTTTAATTAACTCGTCCCTGAATTGGGGGTGGGCAATGTTAATTAAATTCTCCGTCCGTTTCCATATTGATTGGCACTTCATCAATGCCTTCCCATATTCGGTTACAATATAATGAGTCATCTGACGAGATACGGTACACGCAGCCCCGGGGGTTAAGAAGGGTCTTATCTTGGATTGTAGATTGCCAGCCTTATCTTTATATGTGGAAGACATGCAAAGAAAGCTTTTCCCTCCCCTGGAATGGTAAGCTCCTAAAACAAAGTCCCATTGCCCTCCGGTTCCAGTTATCTGCCGGGGGCCCTGCATTTCCGAAGCGACCTGTCCATAGAAATCGGCTTCCAGACAGCCGTTGATGGATATCATATTAGAAATTTGGGCAATCACATTGGGATTGTTGGTGTAGTCCACCGAATAGGTGGCAATCATAGGGTTATGATCCATAAACTCATAAAGTTCAGGAGAGCCCAGAGCAAAAGAACACACTATCTTCTTCCGATCAAGTTCTTTCTTGGCTCCGCTAAGGCAGCCCTGTTTCCACATCTCCATGTAGGCATCAGCCATCATTTCAGTGTGCGCTGAAAGGTCTTTTAATCCGGCCGCGGCGATTTGTTTTCCCAGGTAATTGGGGAGCCCTCCTATCCCTAATTGGATACAGCAGCCATCATGAATATCCTCTAGTAAATATTCGGCAATCTTCTTTTCGGCTTCCGTCGCCTGCAAAATGGCGGCGTTTGCCATGGGCTCGTTTTCTCCTCTAACCACAAAATCAACTTCAGATATATGGAGCTGATTCCCGTTGCCTCCATATACGTAAGGCATACTCTCATTTTCTTCCACGATAGCTATTTGGGCATTTTCCATAACCGCCTCGCAATGAGAAGTGTTGATTCCGAAGTTGAAATAACCATATTTATCCATGGGGCATACTCGCATCATGGCTACATCCACTTCAACCTCTCTGTTCCTGTAATAACCAGGCACCTCATGGTAAAGCAATGGGGAAAAACTACATATCCCCTGGTCAGCCAGTTTGGCATCCCAGGCGCTGTAATGCCAACTATCCCACTGAAAGTGCTCCATTTTCGGGTCACTTACTGGAACCTCCGGGAAAGGGGGAAGGGAGATACCGCTCCTAATGTGTACGTCATGAAGCTCGTCTCTCCTTTTGGCCAGAGCTTTGTCCAAGGCTTTGGGATATCCATTGAAGTACATGTAGTCCACCCAATCCCCTGATTTTACGCACTTAACTGCTTCTTCGGGCGTACGATATTTTTCTTTATATTCGCTTTCGAACATTATAAACCCCTCCTCTTAACTTGGTAATAAAATTTTCTGATGCGCTTTAAGCTTTTTAGGAAGCTTTGCCTGGAATTTCCTCTGCCCAGCTCCTTATTGGGAAATATTAACACAAGAGGGACTTGTAGGACTAGCTTAACTTCTCAAAACATCACCAGCGATAACCAGCTTCTGAACCTGGACCGCATCCAGGCTCACCTTCATAGCCGCTTCACCGCCCCAATATTTGGCCAGGGAGGCTTCTTTAGTATAGGACAATCCCTGATCCTGATTACTGTCCGCTTTTTGGGAGAGCAGGCGGGCTGTCTCGCACATAAGAGCCATATCGGCCAGTATAAACTGTATAGCCTGGAAGGATGCAATGGGCTTCCCAAACTGCACCGGGTTCAGTGAGACAAAAAGCAGTTAGTGCGCCCTCCATCATCTGTCCATACCACCATTTTTTTGCTCGTTACTGGCAGCAATGTCAGGCCTCCTTTCAAAACTATTTACCAATGAATTGGGCCTTGCGCTTCTCTAGAAAAGCCTTCATGCCTTCTTTCTGATCTTCGGTAGAGAATAGGAATGACCAACTCTTCATTTCATGAGCCAAACCTGAAGACAAATCAACATTCTGCCCATAGTTGATGCATGACTTAGCCGCCTTAAGGGACACCGGTGATTTAGCTGCCAGAATGGAAGCCATTTTTTTCGCTTCGTTCATCAGGTTTTCTTTGGGAACCACCTTGGTAACCAGACCAATTTTCAGTGCTGTTTCCGCATCAATAGTCTGGCCGGTCATTATCATGTGCTTGGCCCAGCCCGGTCCCACTGTGCGAGTTAAACGCCAATGCCTATGGGCTTCATAATTCGCTGTTTATTTATTAGGACTCGTTTTTGTCGCTGACCTGCTACGGGGGCATCAGAATAGCGGTAGGAGTGCTGTAGCAAAAAGATGAATGTGGTGCAAGGTTGAACAGATAAGCTGATAATTACGGGGTACATTGGTATTCAGAAATACTTGAGAGTTTACTTTTTGGCGGCATGCAGAAAACAAAATCTAGCGTAATGGCCCGGCAATGTGCGCGAACTGGAAAATGTAATGGAAAGGGCCTGATCAAGAATATCTTTGTACACTCTATCAATATCCATGTCCACTCTCCCTTTAAATCGTTAACCACCCAGTATCTTCATTTTATATGTCTCTCTTTGCTATAAGCCAGTAATGATCGGTAGAGAAGCTGACTTATTGCGGCTTGGGGTTGCGGGGGTCTATTCCCTTGTTGAGCTTGGCGGGTAATATCCACATAAATCTCTCCATTTTGTCATGTTTATGCCTGGGATGACCGGATGGACAGGGGAACAGGTTTAGTGCACCCCTGTCCCCGTCCCTCTAGTTATTTCATAGGCGGTTCCGGCTGAGGGTCTAACCAGGTGCCGGGGTATTTTACCTTTATCTGGCTTGTTTCAGGAATCCATTCAGCTTCACAGCCTAGTTTTTCGGTTACGAAACGCATCGGCAGCATGGTGCGGCTGTTGATAATAAGCGGCTTCACATCAGGATTCTCAGCATCGATCTGGACGCTTGCTCCATTAATCACTGCCCTATTTTCACCTATCCACAGCTCAATTGTTGCAGCTCCCATTGTAACCGTTACCTTATTTTCAGCTCCATTCCAGGCTGTATCTGCACCAAGCGGGTCAGCTGCAAAACGAATCGGCAGCATGGTTCTGCCATTAATTGAGACAGGGCTTACATCCATAGTCTTGGGAACTCCATTTACTAAATAATTGTTTTTGTTAAGAGTAAACAGCATAGTTACCTCTCCGGGTTTAATAGTTGGGATTTTGGGGATTTTAACTTCCGGCAATGCATAAACTGAAGCAGCAGCCTCATTGGAATATGCCGAAGAAGTGCTGCCATTTACAGCCTTTACCCGGTAATAATAAGTTATTCCGGCTTCTGCAGAATTATCAGTGTATTTAGTCTGATTGGCGGCAACTTGAGTTAATTTTGCAAAAGAGCCTCCGGCAGCTTTTCTTTCTATAACATAACCTGTTTCATTAACTGCATTGTCCTTCCAGTACAAAGATGGTTGCTTCTGCAAAAAGAATGAACTGGCTGTAAGGTTAGTGGGAGTTGTAGGATTCAGCAAGACGCTAAAATCAAGAGGCCGGAATTTGATAGCCCAATTTATTATTTCACTGCCACCGGCTTTAATAGCAAAGAATTTATTGTTTTTAACCATGTTCCACATTGGGACTGTGTATGGTAGAGGCACTGGCGATATGTAGGCAGCGATTCCATCGTTGTTCAGATCGAACTTGTCGGTAGTTGTCCAGTAGGTAAATTCATCATAACTGGTCGTGTATAAATGGCACCCATCCCGGTAGTATTTATCCGGTAATGCCACCACCGCCCTGTAAACCGGGACAGCTTTGATAACCTCGTGTCGACTTATAGTCGACTTATAAATGTAAACGGCAAATCTTTATGAATATCAAGATTGGGGTTAATTTGCAACGCAGGAGCTGTGACGGCTGGAACGGTTAGAAATACAGTAATTAACAGACTTAACAATACTGTTTTAAACTTCTTCATGGTGTCCCACCTCTTTTTTTAAAATATAAGCTCACTACTAAACTTTTTATTTGGCAGAATTAGGTGTCAAGAGAACCGTCCCCCTGGCACTCTTTGTAGTCTCAGCGTAAGTTGTTATAATTTTGCAAATCATGTGATACACTAAATTAAGTAGTATTATATTTAAAGTATAGCATCACTAACGCAACATTTGCCTTGGCTACAGCGAAAGGATGATCGTTATTATGAGTATTAAAACGGATGATTTAATTTCTATGATTGAATCTATGCCAATAGATGTAAAAACAACCATTGTCGAAAGAATTCTTGCTAGTTTACAACCCATACACAAAGATATTGATGATTTGTGGGCTAAAGAGGTTGAAGAAAGAAAGAGTGATATTAAATCCAGGAAAGTCCAACTGATATCAGGGAAAGAGGTGTTTAAAGAGATAGAGGAGATCTTCGTTAAATGAAATACTTTTTTCATCCAAAAGCAAAGGAAGAGTTTTTTGAAGCAATAAAGTATTATGAAGAATGTAGCCCCGGTCTTAGTTTTGAATTCTCGAAAGAAGAATCCAGGGCAGTGGCAATAAGACAATACAACAAAATAAGAATTCAATACTAACCGCTAAAATGGCGCTCATCGTTAATGGAACTTGCTCCTGAGATCCAACCAGTTGAATAATCTTGATGATCACCTGACTGGCAGCCTCCATAGATTCCAGGCTAATAAATTCATAACGACTACGGAAATTATGCCCGCCGGTAAATAGATTAGGGCAGGGGAGTCCCATAAAGGAAAGACGCGCACCATCAGTCCCGCCCCGAACAGGTTGTATAAGTGGATCAATTCCGTTCCCCTGCATAGCTCGTTCAGCCAGGGTAAGATGTGAAAAAACGGCTCAATCTTTTCCTTCATATTATAATACTGATCCTGCATACGCAGATGAATATTGACTCCGATATACTTCTCATTCAGAAAATCCACACAGCTTTGCAAATAGGCAATAACAATCTTACCGTGTTCAATATCCGGACTACTTTTTAATTGAGCCAGAGCAGTCATGATGGCTGCATCTAATGATGTTTTTTCTATTGTCATCGTTTAGTTAATCATTATTATGTCACAAACTGTCTAATTGAGTGGAAACATGAAGGTAAATAATGGTTGTTAGGGGGCAAATTTAAGCCTATGCTTAAAAAAGGACAATTATTGAGGATTTTGTAATGACAGGCTGGTGTCGAGATCGCTTTGGTTTGTCGTAAGCACGTCTGCTTAGGCTGGAATTCAAAAACCCTTGGACGATTATTAATATTTTACGAGGTGATGATTGTGAACAAAACAGTTCCCTCAAAAGCAATATGTATTTTATCGGCATTAGTTATTCTGCTAATATTATCAGCTTGTTCTTGTGCTCAGGTAAGTAATCCTGAACAAAACACAGACACGTCTACCAAAACGCCGACAGAAAATTTACTTTATGATTATGAGTTGATTTATACCTATCATAATACTGATTATGATACGGAAAATCTTGCAAAGATTGCTGAGCTTTTACAATCAAAAGACATCCTTACAGTTGCAAGCACAAATTATACAGATGATAATAAAGTTTTACAAATAAATTACCAGTTAAAGCTCTCAGAAACAGACCCCAACTATACGATTAATTTTACCAAGCAAATGCAGGATGCTATTGTATTGTTTGCTGTTTTTGATTATATCAAAGGGATAGAAATCAATTTTACCCAAGCAGATTATACTTTTGGCGGCGTTCCAATAATGAGAGCGGATGCCGAGACGATTTTTGGAAAAACGATTGCACCGTTTGGAAATACGAAAGAGGAATTCACGGTAGAATTCCCAGATAAAGTACAAGCAGTTGTGTGGGAGCCGGAGGTTATGAATACGGTTAACTACTACCATGCGATGGGACTTGACGAATAAAATGAGCATAATATTGCTTCCAGCTATGTCCAATACAGATTGTAAAAATGTTGTGTTCATCATGAATGAAATCAATGAAATAGAAGCAGAGACGGACATGTGGACGCAAGAATTTATGAAGTATTTTACGGTGAAGAAAGTTTGGAAGGAAATAAAAAATTCAACTACCTTCTATAAACTACTGTAATAATAATTGTAAACTGTATTTTAAAGAAAATGATTTGGAGAGTTTGCTTACCAAGCTTAAAATTGGTTTTGCAGCAGCGGGGCATATTCAATTTAGGAAATAGCCATTTAAATCTGCTACAATAGTGCAAGCTATATCAAAAACAGATAAACTGGGTTCTAGCTTTGACTAATCTAGCGTAACCATTTTCAGAGATCTAAGATTATTAAATGAGTGAGGATGGAAAATGTTGGAATTTTCAGATAAGTATTTGGCTGTTATTAATGCAGTTATTTCTACAGTTTTTATCATTATCTTATATGTCCTATTTGGTTTATTGCGTAAAAAGTTTGATAAGCTTAAATCATTTTGGATAATATATTGGGCCTTAGGTTTAATTGTATTGCTAGGTTTCCTATTTTTAATGAGTATTACTATTAAAATGAATTATACTTTTGCAGATGTTGCAGTAGACGTAATGTTGGGAAATGATGTCTTACTTTATTGTAGTCTTATATATTTTTTTATCATGCTCAGCATTTTCTATTTATGGTATAAAAGAGGTAATAAACATATTTCTTATTTTGTAATCTTTTGGGTATTAAGTATTGTTTTTGGATACCTGCTTTTCAAGGCTAGTATAATGATAAGCAAGTATTTTATTATACTTAAATATTTTGGAGGCTGAATAAGCACCCGTGTAAATGGCAATAATCTCCATATGACGTTTTCCTCTCTTTTCGGTTGTGCATTTAGAAGCCATTTGCCGCACTCCTTAAAGTTGTAAAATACATCCATCCCTTTTGCCTTTTTAAAGTGACAAGGGGACGGCAAATAAGTTGTGCCTGGCACAACTTATTATTTTAATTTATAAGTTACTCCGGCACCACTGCCTATTTTTTGAACAATATTTTTATCTACAAGACTATTTATAATCCTAAGGGTTTTTGACTTTTCAAATCCGGTATTTAAATCTATCTCCCCTCTTGAAAGCTCTATCTCTTCTTTTAATAAACCATAAATAAGCAATTCATCCTCAGACAAATCTAATCTGGCAATCTCGGTAACCGGCAATACTATCCTAATTCTATTTTCACTTACTTCAAAACCCGGTTTAGATATGCTGTGGGTATATTCCTCATTTATTCTCGCTATCCCTGTTCCAAACTTTTCTATAATATTTAATCTATAAAAGACCCCCGCAATTATTGGGTTCCTTAACACTGAAATCTTCCCATATAAATACTCTTCTTCAGAAATACCTTTCGGCACCCCCCCCGGAGAATTTATTTCAATTCTGTCCTCATACATTGCTATTAGAATATATGAGTTGGTATCCCAAACTCTGTGAACTATTGCATTTGCCAAAGATTCCCTAAAGGCTTCCTTTGGTATCAATTCTTTTTTTATTCTGTTATAGCCGTCTATCACTTCATATTGATAATATTGTTCAAAAATCTCTATTGCTCTGTCGAATTGTGCTAACAAAGACTTATGACTGATGGTTTCTCTATAAAGAATCTTATTAATGTCTTTTCCAAATTTAACTATATCAATTCCAGAAAAAGCTATATCATTTCTATCCGCCAATAATTCCCCGGCGATGTTGTAATATCCATCTTTGTTGAATAAATTTAAGGTCTTTAAAATATCCAGGTTTATTTTTTCTATCCTAGCCTTTTCTTTTAATCGAGATTCTAACATAATAAAGCTTAAATCTTGAGAAGATGCTTTTCTCTCCTCATAGTCCGTATTTATTCCTTCTACAGCTAATCTTCGCAGTTCGAATCTATCTACCTCTACAGTAGAAGTATCGGATCTTTTATAAGCCTTTCCTTGGTAATAATAGGGTGTATCTTTACCTTTTTTGACTTCTAATACAACAATCGTCTTGCCCCCTACTTCCTTAACTTCAATTTCAAAATTAGGAACCGGAACAATAGAATCATTTATCATATTCTCAATCCTTAGGGATTCATCTTTAGCCCTCTCTATACCCACCAAATCCCCATTATCATCGACACCCAATATTATTTCTCCGTTATTATAATTAGCATATGCACTAACAGTCTTTAGAAAAGTTCTTACAACTTCTGCTTTGAATTCCAGGTTATATTTTTCCTTAGTTTCCACAAGCACCGCCTCCCTAATATTTATAGTAAGATTTTACCATAAATATTGCCCTTTTTGCAACGCCAGCTTTATCGTTGTATTTATCGTTGCATTTAAAAGCGATTTTTTCGTTATCGTTGCACATCGATTTACAGCGATAATGAATAAGTTGTGCCTGGCACAACTTATTCTTGCGCACCAGCGTCCAAAAAGGTCCTCTCCCAATTATCCACATAGAACCCCGTTGCCCACTCAGCCATAATAATAATGGTTCCTTCCTTTAACCCAATTTCCCCCAGGGGTACACTGTCTAATTGTTCACCACTGATTCCGAAGATATATAATTTATTTTTCGTTTCAATTATGGCTATATCTTTATTGGGCGAAGTAAATGCATCCAAAGCATTCGGAACCCGATCTTTAATATTCTGCCAACTGAGATATACCGTATCGTAAACAATTAAACTGGCCGGCGGAGTGAAATTGATATTGAACTCCCTTGTTCCAAGCCTGCCATTGCTTGGATAGTTTATTCTCCCCTGAAGATGCCAGTGGCCATTTTTACGTGTCAGTCCCAAATTATCCTCACTCATATCCTCATCGGCCGCTGCAATCCCTTCATCATGCAGGGTCCGCAGCACTTGTTCTCTGGCGCTACGATAAGCCGTTAAGCCCTTGTCACCCAGCAAATCTGAAACCTTGATACCTATTTGCGATGATAAATTATCAACCGGCAATACCTGCAGTTTTTTGTTACCTGCAATACTGTTTTCTATGGCGACATAATCATTGCCGATATAATCAATGACTTTGGAGTTAGTCGTTGGCTGAGCTTGCTTGGCAAAGACTTTACCCTTTACTATTGCTGAATCCTTCGCTGCAACATTGTGCGCAAATAATTCATCTGATATTTCGCCTTTATTGAGCACCCTGCGTACCTGAAGCTCCCAAAAACCACTTTTGCGCGGAAAAATAATATTATTCCTGCTTAGAACCGGACGAAGCATTTTATCGTCCGCAGCCACCCAAATGGTCTTATAGATATAGTCATTTTTATCCGGTATTTTCAATCCTATAAATATACCAGAGGTGCCTGAATTGCTATATTGGTTTGCATCAATAATATTGGCATTCGGAACTGACAGGGGATCGTCTGCATGATCAGCAACTTTCTCAAGCAGCAGCACTTTATTTTGTACAAAAGAAATAACGGTTGAATCATCAATTTTCATGAATTCGCCCAAATAATTCGAACCTGCAAATATGGTAACGACATCAACTTCCTTATTAATTGACGCTAGATAGCTGTCAAGTGCGGTATATCTGGTCATTAAATAATCCGTTGAATTTACCTTCTTGATTTTATAAGATGTTTTATTCCAAACATTACTTCCTAATATCGCAATTTCTCTGCTAAACTGAGCATAGCTACCCTCGGCCTGAAGATTCGTCTCCTCGGAATATCCTTCGGAACCTAAATCCTGAATCACCGTCCATTTCCCTTCCAATGGGCAAACATTATATACTGGCGGAACAATTCTTCCAGCTGTCGTCCACGAAGGATTTGCGCAGCCGCCCACTAAAAGAAGAGAAAACAATACCAGTAAAAGCTTACACGTATTAAGCATCTACCTTTTCCCCTTTGGGCAAAATTATCACAACATCCGTTCCTTTTTTTAGCTCGCTCATGATCTCGAGCCTTCCACCCATCAGGTTAACAATTTCCTCGCAAATTGAAAGCCCTATCCCATTTTTAGAAGGCGAACTTTTCCCTTTGAAAAACTTTTCTTTGACCATAGGCAGCTCATCAGTACCTATTCCGCACCCGTTATCAGATATGGTAAATTTAAAATCTTCTTCTTGAATTTTCGCTTTAAAATGAATGTAACCTCCCGGCTGATTGAAATTGAAAGCATTATCCAAAAGATTAATAAACAACTGTTTTAGACGATTCACATCTGCATAAATATTGGGCATGTCTTCAGGATAATCAACGACAAAATCAATATTGTCCCGAACTGCCCGCGGTGTCAATTGTTTATGCAAATGTTCAAATAGATTAATTAGGTTCACGTCTTCAGGGTTGAGTTTTATTCGGCCGGAGACAAACTTGGAAAAATCCAAAAGTTCTTCAACCATCTGGGTAAGCCGGTCACTCTCTTTAGCAATAATGGTAAGCCCGTCGCTCAGCATTTCCTTTTGTTGAAAGTCTTCACCCTGCAAAGTAATCGCCCACCCCTTGATTGATGTCAAGGGTGTACGCAATTCATGAGACACAGATGAGATAAAGGTGTTTTTGAGCTCTTCCTTTTTTACAATTTCATCAGCCAGGTAATTCAATGTATCCGAAAGTTTACCGACTTCATCGTCACGCATCTTCTTGCTTTTGATTTGGAAATTGCCTGCGGCCATTCTTTGAGCCACATCCGTAACTTCCTGCAAAGGCACAACGATGGTGTTGGCTAAAAAAATACTCACCGAACCCACGATGAGGATTACAAACAGCCCGATTAATATAAAGATTTGCTCGGTTTTTACAATATCCTGGTCGACGGCGCTCAAAGAAGTGATAAATCGCAACACACCTACGATTTGGTCGTTCGATTTCAGCGGATTGGCAACAGCCATGACTTTTTGCCCGTTTATGTATCCGACCCACGTACCCGTCTTGCCATCCAAAGCTTCTTTAATATCGTTACCTGCCATTTCCGGTGAAATTGTACCCTGGGAGTCCATTATAATATTGCCGGCTGTATCAACAACCTGTACTTCGGCATTACTCTGGTTCCAGAAAGCATCAACATTATAAAGCACATTGTCTTGCAGCGATGTATCCGAAAAATACTGAGTATACATATCCGCGCAGATTTTTATCTGATTGTTGAGACTGCCTTCCAAACTGTTATAATAATTCTGCTTAACGATATATATAAGAAACATTTCCAGAATCGCAACCGTGAAAATAATAACGATCAAGAAATTGGCAGTTAATCTACCTCTGATTCCCTTCATTATATGCTCCTATTGGGCCCCGCCTGCCATCGATAGCCGGAACCCCAGACCGTTTTTATATATTCAGGTTCAGATGGATTGTTTTCCAACTTTTCTCTCAATCGCCGGATATGTACATCTAAAGTTTTGGTATCACCAAAATAATCCTCTCCCCAGACAGCATTTAATATCTCATCGCGTTTAAGCGCCTTTCCCTGGTTTTCCATAAACATCTTGAGCAGGGCAAATTCGATTGGCGTTAATTCTATTTCTATATTATTTTTAATAAACTTATTGGCACCAATGTCCAAACATAAATCACCGCAGCGAAGAACATTGCTATCCACCATTAAATGAGTCCTGCGCCTTAACATTGCCTTGATTCGTGCTATCAATTCGAAAGGATTAAACGGTTTAACCAAATAATCATCCGCACCCAATTCAAGACCCAGAATTTTATCGGTATCTTGACTCTTCGCCGTTAGCATAATCACAAACGTTTGCGGCATCATTTCCCGTATTCTCTGGCAGACTTCGAACCCGCTGATTCCCGGCAGCATCAAATCAAGTACGATAACATCCGGCATAAAGACACTTAACATAGCCAGGGCTTTCTCTCCGGTGTCGGCTTCACCCACTTCATATCCAACCGCACTTAGATTAAGGATGATAAAACGCCTGATTGACTCTTCATCTTCAACAACCAGAATTTTCGTTTTTGTATCGTTCATCAGAATCTCCATTCCAAGATTAATGTCAATTAGTATCCAGAAGGTCCGGAGCGATAGCACTCGCGACAAGGGCCAAATAGGCCTTAACCCCTGCCTCTTTCAGGTGAACCCCGTCCGGGTAAAAATAATCATTGTGGCCGCTGCTGGCGGAATACCAATCCACTAGCCGTATTTTGGGATCAGCAGCAGCTTGGGCCAGGATCTGATTGACCACACTTTCCCATGGTTTTGGAACCCGGGTATTCACTAATATGATCTGCCTGTCATTTCCGAGCGAATTCAGTATATCTATTAATTGTTTTTCTGTAAATGATCCATTTGCTCCCAACTCGATAATAACCGTTTTTCCCAGAATACCTTGTTCTTTCAGCTTTTCGATTACCTTGGGGGCCTGGTACATTTGCCGGCCAATGGCCGCATCCACTATAATATTCGGGAAAAGCTTCTTCAATTCTGGTTCCATCTCTACCATCACCGAATCTCCGATAACCGTGACCCCTTGACCTGTAAATACAGCGTTTTTATCTGTTCCCGGGTTTACCACCTCAGTACCGGATTCCTTCTCAGCTCCATTCCCCTTACTGGCGGATGATTCTGTCTCCGCCGGCATTGTTGTTTCCATTCCGCTGACAATCTCAGCCTTCGTATTCGTTGGCTCTGCCTGACTTATCACCCCACAACCACTCATCACCATTATAAATACATAAGAGAGTAATACTATACTCCCTATTGTTGCAGCCTTACCCCGAACTCCCAATAATTTAGGCCGCCACTTTAGACCGTATGACAGCCATCGTAAAGATGGTTTCCATTTTCCGCGGCGAATCGGGTCCTCGATAAAATACCAAGAAATCGCTGCCAGGACAATGCTCAAGGCTGTTTGGCCAAGCGCAAGTTCAATATTCACTCCCCCCGTATTGACGGCCGGGCTTGTCAGCACTATCACCGGGTAGTGCCACAGATAGATCCCATATGACCATACCCCCAGCCACCGCAATGGGGGCGTTCCAAAAATTCTGCCCAGACGGCTGGCAGGATGAGCAAGTACCGCGATCACTGCTGCGGCAGCTATTGAGAACAGCACTAGTCCACCGTAATATAGGAAGGTTTGGTACTGATTACTTTTCCAAATCATCAATAATAAAACCAGCAGCCCTGCTCCTCCAACTGCATCAAGAATAAGACGGCGCTCTGGAGGCAGATCGGCCGAAAGCTCACGACTGGGCCATACAAGGGCAAGTACAGCACCGATAAGCAAAGCAAAAGCACGGGTATCGGTTCCATAGTAAACCCGGCTTGGATCCAGACCGGGTGTATAAATAATTGCCATGGCGGCAGCTGAAGCAACAGCCAAAGCCATTATTAATCCGATTAATCGACGTCGTTGTGGAATATAGCGTAATCCCACCCCCAATAACAAAGGCCAAACCAGGTAAAACTGTTCTTCCACGGCTAAAGACCATAGATGCCCGAAAGGTGAAGGAGGTCCAAAGCTGGCAAAGTAAGAAACCTTATGTAAGATTAACCACCAGTTGCTGGAATAGAATATTGCAGCCAGAACATCATTCCACAAGGATAATAGTCGGGTTGGATCGCATACAGAAATCCAGACAATAACTGCCGTCAACATCACAAACAGTGCGGGCAGCAATCGCCGTGCACGACCTAACCAGAATTCCTTCAGGTTCATGCCCCCGGAAGACTTCCAGGGGACAACCAAAATGTCGGTGATTAGATAACCGGACAATACAAAGAATATACATACCCCCAGGAGTCCTCCCGGAGCCCAACTCGGGTTTAAATGGTAAGCAATCACAGCCAGCACGGCCAAAGCTCTCAGCCCATCCAATCCTGGCATGTACCGTCTAACCTCAAGCGGATCCTGTCTATAATTCTCACCAAACCTAATCTTTCCATCCCGTTCCATTTGTTGATTTCACTCTCCATCCCACTTACTTCAGAATCCCCTGACGTATATTGAAAGGTCCAAGCATGTCCTTTTTCATCACAATACCAACTTTTTAGGGGAATTGCTTTACAAAATGCTTAAGAATGGTTACGAAAAAGTAATATTTGCCGAATAATAGCAAATAATTGTATATTGGTTCAACAACCAGAAACAAAAAGACCCACATTGAATGTTCAATCGTCGGCAATAAAATACGCGTCTCCTTAATAAAACCTAGAGCCCTTCCACTCGGAAGAGCTCTTAGACTGTCAAAAAGCCCTCGCTAAATTGCAAGAAATGGCAGAGGGTTTCGTATTGCCTATGGTAAAATTTAATGAGTGATGAAAATGCTAGAACGTGCAAAAAATCCAAGAACTCAGCACCACCCGTCTAACGGGTGGTTTGCTCTGAGGCTATAAGTCTCTGTCACCGTCCAGCGCCTAAAGACGCTGGCTTTTACTTCGTTCAAGCCGAGGCTTGTATAGGAAGTGATGTGGGCAATAAAAAACACTACCCATGATATTATCCCTTATATGATTTGAACTGGTACCATAGTAGATTTAAGTGGAAAATAACTTGAGTATTGTAGTATATGGAAATGACCAGCAGATTCTCGAGAATATTTCATACTTGAAACCCTAATAAAATAGGGACTTAGTGAAGTAAAAATAAAGGCTTCACCCTTGCTTTTGTCGAATTTATAAGGTAACCAAAACCCAAACAAATAGAAAGAGGTGAAGTTACCTTGTATATTCGACAGCAATGCCTTTATTCCTTTGAGGATGACAAGGTGCCGTTCGTATTTTGGGCAAAGGCCGAAAAAAAAGAACCATTCCCCTTCGGACAATAACCCGCTTATGTTTGCTGGAGTGCTGGAGTATATGAAAGAATATGTCGGAGATCAAGATCAGTTTAGATTTCAAAAAGACAAGCAATATACAGCAAAAAGAGGAAAATCTATAGATTTCTCCTCTTTTCGTTGGTAGCAACTACAATTTACTGGTGCTAACCAGCTTAGGGAGTGTAAGTTGTGTAAGTGGTGCCTGGCACAACTTATTCAATGCCTTGGCATAGATCTCATGAAATCTGATTCTTTTACTGATGGCCCAAAGAGCTTCAAAATCGGAGAGATATTCCCCTTTGTAAAGAGATAATAGATTTTGTGCGGATTCACTGTTGTTTTGGTGCTCAAATTCAGCTGCACTTGTCTCAAAAAGATCAATATCCATTACAATTTCATCCCTACAGATGCGGTAGTAATTTTTTTGGTTTATGACCGGGTTTTTAAGTCCAAAGCTTTCAAGGTCCTTTTTTAAGTGGGCAAGATTAACGCCGATTAGCTTTTTTATGTCACCAGATTTAGAATCTGTCCATATAGCATTATAAATTTGCTCTTTGGTAACGCCTTCGCTGCCTGCGTCTATAAGGAAAGCCAAAAGCTCACGTTCTTTTTTAGAACGCATTTTTAGTGGTTCCTGCCTGTTTTCATATGAGAAAACCGAAAACCCTCCCAGAGTTTGTATATATACTTTCTTGGGCGTATAACCTGCAAATTCCATCATTTGTTTCGTAATGTCAAGCTCTACACCGTTGTCAAAGGCAAAGGCGAGAACCGCATCATATGCCTTCCGCATCCTGAAATATTCATAGATTCCATTTTCATAGCAAAGCTGTAAAAAGCGTCTGGTCAGAGTGACCGATTGTTCATGGTCCTTCATTGCGATGGCAGTTCTGGCCAGTATTCCGTAAGCCATGGTCGGTATGAGCATCATATTGGCTTTTTCTCCGATTTCTATGGATAGCTTGGCACACTTAACCGCACTTGGAAAATCGGATACGGTTCCAAAATAACTAAAAAGTCTGGCCAGAGCGATGGTTTTGAAATAGTCAGCAACCAGATCAAGATTTGCATATATTTCGTCAATAAATCTATCTTTTGGATCGCCTGAAAACATGAGGCTATATATATGATATTGCATTTTGGCCCAGTGCATCTGAAATTCGGTTTTGCGATAAAGGGACGCATATTCCTTGGCGAGGGTAAAGTATTTTATCGTGACCTCAAAGGTTTGACTGCCACCATTTTCCCTGTCAATAAAAGTATTCTGGTAGTGTATTTCTGCTGCGAACAGATAGCCTAACCACAATTCTTCATATCTACCCGTACTCCGCAGCTTTTGTAACTCCGCGGATATCATGAGGACAGCTTTGTCCCTTTCCCCCAGCATTTGATAAGCCTTGGCTGTATAGATGTCAATGCTGTGCCTTTCCAGGTACTGGCGTTCATTCTCAGGAAGCTGCAAAGACTTTTCATAATAATAGACAGCATCCTTCATCCGGCCCGCAAGAAAATGAATTACACTCAAATATCTTTCAAACCAGGCCTTAACTTTTATATTACCGGCTTGGGCGCAGACTTCTATCATATGATGAGTAAGCGTATAAGCATCGTTTATTTGTGAATTCCAGCATAAGTTATAGACCTTTTCAATCACAACCGTATAAGCTAATTCGGAAGCGAGATTATCAAGTCTTGCTATTAGTTCATCCAACACCTGGTTAGATTCCTCAAAAGATATGAAATTCCGGAGAACTCTTGCTTTATGTACCATCGCTACAACATACAGCTCTTGATCATGTTCTTTTAAAAGAGGTATGGCAATATCCAGATAGGTTTTGGCTTCAGTGAAGTTCCCGATGCTTGATAAAAATGCTCCCTTGGCAACCAAGAGTTCATAGTTTACAGTGTCAGCTGAATCTCCCAAGGCGCGAAACCACCCCCGGAGCTCATTGAAGTTACCACTTTTAATATGATCTTTGTAGTTGATTAGAATGATTTGCTCCAGCAATTCCTTGTTATCTAATCGTATGGCATACTTGGCGGCTGTGGGATACTGCTTATTCTCAAAGTAATAAGCTGCGGCCCTGCTTTGCAGCCAAAAAACTTGCGAGTCTTCGCTGCAATCCAATAGATATTCCCTGAAAAGAGTGTGGTAACGGTAGTTTCCGCCATCTGTCTTAATTATAAAGATGTTTCGCGCCACCAGGCTTTCCAGTATAAGCCTGGTATTATTCTTGTTTAACACAAAATCGAGCATTTTTGCATCCAATTCTTCAAAGCAGGCGGAAGCTTTGAGAAAATCTTTTATTTCAGAAGACAGGCGGGTGAGGCATTCAAAAAAGAGGTAGGAATACAAAGCTTCATTGCCCCGGGAGGGAAGGTCAGCCAGGCTGACGCCGTTTTCTAAAAGCACCTTATAGGAACGAATGGCCAGAGGCCACCCTTCGGTTATGTCATAAACACTCACATCATCAAAACCCAGAACTTGAGTTACTTCATCCCTGGTGAAGGCAAGCTCTTTTTGGGTAAGCTCTAAAACACCGCCTTTTACCTGCATGGGTATAAGCTCTTGCCAGGGGGCTTCCCGGCTGCTTATACAAAGCCTTATATTATCAGGCAGGTACTTCATGATACAGGCGGCCAGCTTTTTAATCTCTTCTTCTGTTGTATGAAGGTCCTCTATGATAATCATAAAGCCCATCGCCAGTTTTTCAACCCTGTTAATAAAGGCATTGGCAAGAATCGTTATAAAGTTACTTTTCTTCTCGAAAGGCAAGTATTCAGAAACAGAAAAGTCATAATCGGGAAAAGTCTGCCTGAATGCTTCACTCAAAATATTTAAAAAAGTGAAAACATCACTTTCACCATCGAGGGTAACCCATACGGTATCTTCTATCGAATTGGCAACCTGTGAAAGCAGAGTGGTCTTACCATAACCTGCCCCAGCATTAATATATATAAGTTTTTTAGGACTGCCAAGAATAGTCTCCACAAGCCCTTTACGGGAGATGTCTCCAGCGGAAGCTTTAGGAACTGCCAGCCTTACGCTTGATATATTGATCATACTCCGTTACCCCGCCAAGTAATTATGTTAGCAGTAATATTATATCTGAATACAACTAACATTGGAGGAAAATAACGGATATTGCCGAAAAAGTATTTATGCAAGCAGAGATCCTTTGCTGCGCTCAGGATGACACTCATAAGTTAATAAGTGGTGCCTGGCACAACTTATTCATAATTATGCAATGTTAGTGATTTTGTTAGTTCTTGGTGTTTTATAATGTTAATGGTGAAAGCATATGTCAAACTTAACCAAACTTCTTGAATTATGCAAAATCCTCATTTTAATAAAAGGAGATGGTTTTTTGAAAAAGAAAAGCGTGTTGGTTTTGGTTTCTGTCATTTGCCTTATATCATTTATAACCCTGATATGGATTAATCCTCATACCATTTATGCGGAGGCATCAGAATTATCGTTTATTGAGGATATTACCAATACATACGCTGTCGGGGGTGACGAAAGCGGACGCTTGAATAACACCGACAATGAGGAAATATCAGAACAGGCTGATTTGGGATCCCTTACAGTAACTGATGGTCTTGATGGAAGCAGCAGCGGTGAAGACCCAGATGAATTAGGCGAAACACCTGATTCCTTGATAAACCCTGGGGGTGAGCCGGATATGGCCATCATAAGTTTTGATTTTGCCGATCTTGATCCGCCCGTGACAGGTGCTATTGATGAAGACGCTAAAACCATCGACCTTACCGTACCCTATGAAACTGATGTCACATTCTTGGTTCCTGCAGTTACCCATACCGGAGCCAGTATTTCGCCGGAATCAGATGTGGCGCAGGACTTTACCGACCCAGTAATATATAAGGTAACAGCCGAAGACGGCAGCAGCCAGGAATACACCGTGACGGTAACATTAGAGGACGCCCCGCCGGTTACACGCTTTCTTAGCTCCTTAGCACTTTACGGGGATAGTATTTTACCAACCGCCGGTTCAGGAAAAGCTTTGAATTATGACGGCGTTAATGACTACATTGCTATCCCTTACACCACCTCAACACGATTGGCGGGAAACCTGGATTATACCATTTCCATGTGGTTTTTGCCGCAAGAAAACAAATCCATGAATTTATTCGCACAAAAAGCCTACCGTGGGCAGCAAGAAGCTTTTTTAAGAATTGCCGACGGCAAGATTTAAGCGAATTCAGCCAATATGTCGAAAGGATTGTAGAAATACCTGACAATGTTGATCCTCAAAAGATTATAACCGGCGTAACGGTTGAACCAGATGGCGTAGTAAGGCATGTCCCCACCAAGATAGTGGTGATTGACGGCAGGTATTATGCACGGATCAATAGCCTGACCGACAGTACTTATTCCGTAATATGGAATCCAATAGATTTCAATGATTCTGCCGTTCATTGGGCCAAAGAAGCTATTAATGACATGGGTTCCAGACTGGTTATAAGCGGTACAGGCAATGATATGTTTGAACCGGATAGAGACATTACCCGTGCCGAATTCGCAGCCATTATAGTCAGAGCCTTGGGAATAAAACCAGGTATGGAGCAGAACATGTTCAGTATAATGCTCCCAGGGAGTGAGACACATAAAACGCAAAAATAAGCTAAACTATGATTATGGAAAAAAGAAATCGCTACACAGCGGAATTTAAAGCCAAGGTCGTACTTGAACTTCTACACGAAGAATCTACCCTTAACCAGGTAGCAGCCAAGTACCAGTTAAACCCTCAAATGCTTAGTCAGTGGAAGAGCGACTTCATTAAAAAGGCTGCCGTTGTCTTCGAACGTAACAAGGACGAGGCCGGGAAAATCAAGAAGGAGATGGAAGAAAAAGAATCCCGTTATCAACAGATCATTGGTCAGCAATCCTATGAGATTGACTGGCTCAAAAAAAAATCTGGCCTCAAGTAGCAGCGTTAAAGAACGCAAGAGATTGGCTGACCCTAAGAATAAACGGATTAATCTGGTACGCCAGGCTTACCTGCTGACGGTCAATCGGACTAGCCTGTACCGGAAGCCGCTATCAGTCGTATGGTCTGAAACAGACCTTAACGACATGCGACTTATTGACGAAATATATACCGCCTGCCCCTTTTATGGATACCGCCGTATTACAGCGGAAATGCAACTGAGAGGGCATCATATGAATCGTAAACGAGTGCTCAGGCTTATGCGTATTATGGGTATCCAGGGAATCTGCCCTGGGCCCAATCTGAGTAAGCGCCTCCATGCAAAATACATACACCCGTATCTACTGCGGGGTCTTAAGATTGACCGCCCCGATCAAGTCTGGGCAATAGATATTAGCTATATTCGTCTTCGGCAAGGATTCATGTATTTATTCGTCATCATTGACGTTTACAGCCGCTATATCGTGGATTATGAACTAAGCACTACAATGGATCGTCACTGGATACTAGAATGCCTTAAAAGATCATTTCCAAAGAGAAAACCAGAAGTTATTAACAGCGACCAAGGCAGTCAATTCACCAACACTGACTATGTTGAACTCCTTCAGGAAGAAGGAATCAAGATCTCTATGGACGCCAAGGGACGGGCGTTAGACAACATCTTTGTTGAACGTTTCTTCCGCACCTTGAAGTACGAAAACATTTATCTGAACGAATATGAAACTCCAAAATCTCTGCGCAGAGGCCTAAACCAATACATACGTTTCTACAATGAGCAGCGGCTGCACGAGTCGCTTGGATATAAACACCCAGTTGATTATTACTATCATTTTTTGGCCAAATTAGCATCTTAAGAAAAGGAGGACAAATTAGCTTATTGTTCTTGAAAATGTGTCTTGACAACGGGGGGCACTATACAGTGATGTTCATGCTGGTGATTGGTATAGTTCCTTTGTCATTGCCGCTTCGGAATACAAGATCATATCCGGTTACGGAGACGGTAAATTTGTCCCAAATGATAAAATTACACGTGAGCAGGCTATGGTTATGATTGCCCGGGCTATGAACATTACCGAACTTAAAGTTGAGTTCGCACCCGGTGAGGTTGAGAAACTGTTGGCAAGCTATAACGATGCAGACAAAATCGTGGATTATGCTGGGAATAGCATTGCGGCATGCATAAAAGCAGGGATCGCTGCCGGCAAAAAGGGCATGCTACTTGCTCCCAAAGATAACATAACCAGAGCGGAGGCAGCGGTAATCATACAAGGATTATTACATAAGTCGAATTTGATATAATTTACGTATAGCGAATATCTGTTAGGCTTTCGTCTCTTTACGGGACGAAAGCTTAATAAGTTTAAAAAATGGTGCCTGGCACAACTTATTATTAAACTCTTTGAATACCTTGCAAATCAAAATAAACATTCCTTGCCCTAAAGGGAGATGGGTTTGTATACTGTAGTCTTAATTTCTCGAAATCACTTATTCTCGTAGAATGATAATAAGGCTTATCAAATATTAGTTTTTGATCCCTGATCCAATCGGGAACCTCTATTCCATGAATTTGCAAATAATAGTCTATTAAGGCTGATACTTTTGTTAAGTATTCTCTCTCTTTATCACTGCACAAGTCTATATTTACCGGTTCTTTAAGGCTGTTTATGAATTTCATATCTTTGCATTTTAATAATTCCAGTAGTTGATTTAAACTTGTATCCTCATCAGGATAATCAAATAATTCTTGCAAGCACTTATTCCCAATCATAGCCTAAATCCTTTCCTAAATATTTAATAAAATTCATTTGTCTTTCTCTTATAAAAGTAAGTGGTATATATTCTGCAAAAATATCTAATAATCTATCTTTTGTTGTAATATTCAAATCCTTGCACAATATATACGCATCCGCAAAATCTTTTGCTGGTTCTGGTCTAGCTGCTAGTATTTTCATAGCTAATAACTGCTTTGCCTTAGGTTTTAATATTTTAAGATTCGTATAGACTTTATAGGTTTCCTTATCTTCTTTTAAAAGGGACTGCAGCGGTTCCTTAATTTGTTCATTTATCCACCCATCCGAAAGATTAAAAGCAAATTTAGTAAGTTCTAATACACTATCTAATAATTTAAAATTGGTTTCACTAAATACGCAATCTATATCCTTAGTTGCCGGTCTATTATCATAAACCATAGCCATAATCGAGCCGCCATAGATTGTTACTTCAAGTTGCAATTGATTCTCTTTTAGTCGTTCATTCAGATAATCAAATATCTGCAATAGTTTATTTCTATCCATTAAACTAATATTATCAACCATATCCATAATATAACCTCCAATTTGCGCAATCCGTTATCTTAATTATACCATATCAATAGGTAATTTCTGTATATCTGTATATCTATCGTATCTATCGAAGATGCCTCGGGGGCGTCCTTTTTGCTTCACATTATGTGTCGGCAGCAAGGGTACGGTCCGGAGCAAACGGGGACGGTTCTTGCCTTGCCTAACCACGCACAATTCTGCTGATTCGTGATTCACTGAGCCCGCCGAAAAGTTCTCCCGCTCCGCCGCACCGTAATATCCACATGCCAGACGTCTTATATTAGATCAGTCAGTCCGTTAATCGCATATAGGGGTACATTGATCAGCCATTCCTCTTTTCTATAATCCGACATAGAGGAACGCACGGCAAGCTTAGGTTGATATTTCTGGCAGTAGCTCTTCAGGCTCTTGGCTTGCAGATTTTCTGCTGCCTTAACCTCAAGGGGAACAATATCGCCGCCATTTTGGAAGATGAAATCAATCTCCGCGCTGCCTTTCTCAGCTGACCAGTAGAACGGTGTAATCTGCCTGCTGGCAATGAGCTGTTGCAAGACATACTGCTCAGTGATCGCCCCTTTGAATTCTTCAAAAATACGATTACCCTCCAACAAAGCTTTAATATCAAGTTCGCTCATTGCGCTGAGCAGTCCTACGTCCAATACAAACAACTTAAACGCATTAAAATCCTGATAAGCCATCAGTGGCATATCAGGTTTCGTAACCCGGTGTACTTTGTAAACCAGACCGCAATCAAGCAACCATTGCATGGCCAGTTCGTACTCCCTCGCTCTGGCACCATGGCGAATCAAGCCATAAACGAACTTGCGATTTTCCCGAGCAAGCTGAGTAGGAACGGAATGCCACAACATCCTGATGCGTGGTACTGCTGCGTTAGGGGCATGCTTGGAAAAATCCTGTTCATAAGCCATCAACAAGCGTTTCTGCACCTCTCGCACCTTTGCATAGTCCTGAGAATTAATGAAGGTGGAAACCACTTCCGGCATACCACCGATATAGTAATACTGTTTTAACAGGTCGATATATTTTCCCTTAAAGCTGGTGATTAAGTCAAAATCTCCGTTTTTCAGGAGTTGGGTAAGATTTTCATTACCGCTTGCATTCATAAACTCTAAAAAATCAAGCGGATATAAGTCCATAAAATCAGTCTTGCCCACCGGAAACGATGTACCAGGGTGGAGCGCAACCCCCTGCATACTACCCGCCGCCACAAGATGATACTGCGGTGCATTTTCGCAGAAATATTTCAGAGATGTCAGTGCTAACGGCACCTCCTGCACCTCATCAAAAACAATAAGCGTGTTTTCCGCTTCAATCATTACCTCTGCTTCAATCTGAAGAGCAGTAACGATTCTATGAATATCAAGATTGCCACTGAAGAGGCTTGCCATTCTCTCATTGTTGTCAAAATTAATATAGGCGCATTTCTCATACTGTGTTCTCCCGAACTCCTTCATCAGCCAGGTCTTACCTACCTGTCTGGCACCACGAATGATAAGCGGTTTTCTATCCTTGTCAGCTTTCCAGCTTATCAAATCATGCATCGCATTTCTAAACATCATCCCACCTCCTGTTCTAATAGTATATCCACTGTAGGGCAAATTAATCACAAAAGTCAAACGACTCTTGTGGTGCTAAACAAGCTTTAAGGTTAGCTTTTCAAACACGTTCTCAATATAGGTAAAATCGCGGCTCTGCTTCCCGTCTCCATTATTAAATCCCAAATTAATCCCAAATGCATATCATATTTTAGCTAATATGTTAATATTTACCTCTGATTGCCATAAAAAAACTGAACCATTCAACACACGAAAATACCCCAGTAGTCCCGCTCAGAAGCAGGACCCCACAAAGATGTGGCTTATCGTATTTTCATGTCCGGTTTTCCAAAATCTCATCAATGAAAGGTTCAAATGCCTCATCCTTCATGACCCCGAGTTATTCTAGCAAATATGTTAATATTTTGCTATCATTGTCATAAAAACTAAAACTCGGAGGACCGAGAACACTTGATAAGTTGGTGTCAGGCATCGGCACCTATGATGAGGATTAGATTTAAAGGAGTGTGGATAAGTGATTAAAGTATTCGTGTACGGCGGCTTCACGACTAACGGCCGTTATCACCAGTATTGTCTGCAGGGAAAGACATTCTTGGGCAAAGGCTATTTAGAAGGATACAAGAAATACATCCTCGGTGGCTTGCACGGAATCCTTCCTGAAAACGGGGAGCGCGTACAGGGTGAAGTGTATGAAATCGATGCGCCAGCACTTGCCAAGCTTGAATTTATTCAAAACTATGGCAACAAGTTCACCAGGAGAATGGTCGATGTGGAAATGGCAAATGGTGAACACATACCTGCTGAAGCTTATATCTGGGACGGGGCAGTTAGCTAAGGAGCCACCTAATATCCTTCTGCAATAAACCCAAGGTGCTGTTCCATTTTGTGTAATAAGTTAACAAGAACTAAGTTAATGCCTGACGTCTCTATTCATCGGAGATTTCTGCTCCCCTTTATAATCCAACAGAGGGACGTTCCTTACGTTAGGTTTTTGGATAAGTTGGTGTCAGGCACTAGACACTCCTCAAGCATGCCCAATCATTATCAGATATTTACCATTTCGATATTTATCAAAATAATCCTGCATTTACCCTTAAGTAAACGTATACGATGAAATAGGGTTAATTTTATACCGTTTTTCATTAGAGACCAATTTTTTGTAGGCGTTTATCCAGTGCCTGGCACAATAATACATACAATCAAGGGGTTGCTTTCCGCTTCATTGCATATTTTCAAAAAATATTCTATAATATATTTATACCCCATCAGGGTATAAATAGGAGGTGTAAGTAACATGAAGTTTGTTCTTGATGAGAAAACATTAAATACAATTAAAGAGGACACTGGTGCTTTTTTTGTTAAAGTAAGTATCTGCGTTTCTTGAAGAGGTACTGAACGGAGCCTCTGGTCAGGGGTATCAAACATTAAAAATGAAAACCTGTCTGATTTTAATGAGTATGATTACCAAGGGATTAAGATTTATATTGATAAGAAATTAAGAACTAAGGATACTATTCATATTAATGCAAAACCCAAATTTCTTTTCTTTAAACCGTCGTTTTCAGTGCAGGGGGTATTTTAATATTGCCCCTTGTTCCTCCCCGATTGTCTGTTGAATACGGCCGCTTTATTCGATCAGATCCAGGAGGTAGCCGTAGCCGGCCTCTTCCATTTCTTCTTTGGGTATGAAGCGCAGGGAGGCGCTGTTGATACAGTAACGCATTCCTCCTCTTTCCCGGGGGCCATCATTAAAAACATGCCCCAGATGTATGTCTCCTGAACGGCTGCGGACCTCGGTGCGTAGCATTCCGTGAGAGGTGTCTTGCTTTTCACGTATGACGTTTGGATCAATGGGTTTGGAGAAGCTGGGCCAGCCGCAGCCGGATTCAAGTTTGTCAGCCGAGGCAAAAAGCGGTTCTCCGGTAGTAATGTCAACATAGATGCCCGGCCGGAAAGACTGCCAGAACTCATTGCAGAACGGCGGCTCGGTGGCGTTGCGCTGGGTTACCTCATATTGGGTTTCGCTCAGGGTTTGATGCAGCTTTTTGGGCTCAGCAGCCGGATAATGGGCGGAATTCACCAGGGCTCCTGATGCCTTTTCAAACTTGCCCGGGCTGATATGGCAGTAGCCGCCTGGATTCTTGTCAAGATACTTCTGGTGGTAGTCTTCGGCCAGAGTGAAATTTTCCAGCGGTTTTACTTCAATGGCGATGGGTTTGGTATAGCGCTTCTGCAGTTGGTCAATGGAGTGCTTGATCACCGGCAGGTCAGTTGCGCTGATATAATAGATGCCGGTGCGGTACTGCCCCCCCATGTCGGGGCCCTGCCGGTTAATTGAGACCGGATCGATGGCTTCATAATATAATTCCAGAAGCAATTCCAGCGGCACAACCCGGGGGTCATATACCACCCGTACTGTTTCAGCATGTCCGGTGTTGTTATAGCAAACCTCTTCATAACTGGGATTTTCGGTCCTGCCGTTGGCATAGCCCACCTGGGTGGACTCAACCCCGCGGATAGAGGCGAGATACTTTTCCAGCCCCCAGAAACAACCGCCAGCCAGGTAAATTTCCTGCATATCGCACCTCTCCTGTTTGGATGTTTTAGGTCTATTATGAGCTTGGCTCAGAGTGCCGCCAAATATGCAAACATTATTATGAATAACTCGGGGTCTGACCCCCATTTGTCATTTGTCCTAATCGTACTCCTGCCGATCCTCCGCAATACATTCCTCAATCCTGAGTAAACTCTCCTGAATAGTTCGCAAAGTACAGATAAGCCCCCGAACCGCGCGCACAGCCTCCTCGTCATCCGGAGGCCTGGTCTGATTCCCCTGCAGATACGCCAGCAAACGCCGGCCCATGTCCAGACTCTGCAGCACCGTATTCCGGCTGCTCAGGATCGCAATAATACTAGATCTCTAATCTTCTTAGATTTAGTCATTGCTTCACCCCAATCAAACTTATGTATCTGGCACCCGCCCCCTGGAATATTTGAAGGAAGAGAAATACGGTGCCTGACACCAACTTCTCTTCACTCCTGCATCAATGGCAGCGGTTAGGACATCATCTTACAGGAATTGTCACTCATTGTTAATCTCAATAAGTTGATAAGTTGGGTCGAGTAAACGTATACCTCTCAACTTTAGGAGTCGCTCAATCACTTCAACTTTTCAGCTTTCAGCCTACTACTTTGTTTGCCTACGCTTAAACTTATCTGTTACCAGATAAGCTCCAAGGCTAACTACGGGTGGTTGGTCTACCTTTCCCGATGGGATTCGCACCCACTATATGATAGGACCTGGCTCGGCCGCACTGTCAGGCACTGGATCTTACTAAGATTTGTTTCACCTGAATTTTCTTGGCCATTAGCATGGCCTCCTTCCTGTAATGTTTGAGGAGTTGTCCTCAAAAACATTTTACAGGTAAGCGGTATCTATGCGTGAATTGACGGTATCTATATGTGAATTGCTAGGATTAAGGCAGCGGTATCATTGCTGTGAATTGCCGGTATCATGTTGCGTATTGATGGTACGCTCTGCGCGAAATATTCAATTATGAAGGAAATACGGACATATGCCGCAAAAAACAACCTTAAACCATCATGGACCCATTACCATCAATGGGGAAAAAACAAGAACCAAAAGCTACAGTTTAGCAAATCAAATGATGACAAAATTGAACAAAACTACGCCACTCACTATGTAGGCGCAAAGATGGCGGATCAGAAAAGCACCTGCCCATCTGGTCCGCCG
>ENA-UOOH01000036-UOOH01000036.1-fermentation-metagenome-genome-assembly--contig:-NODE-36-length-132112-cov-36.235413_pt1 | contig 132112 bp, 120 predicted proteins | sample MGYA00245778_ERZ724025 | MGnify/ENA primary metagenome ERZ724025 (study PRJEB28704, sample SAMN03018313) | fermentation metagenome | biome: anthropogenic terrestrial biome; feature: soil... | reverse complement strand
GCGTTGTCTTTGTACAGGGCCTTGAGCTGGCTCTGCGCCTGCAAAACAAGGCAGGACGAGATTTCACGATTGCGGATGGTGGCAGTCAGATTTTCAAACTTGGGGATCTGCCCAATGTTGGCAAATTCGTCGAGCAGGCACTGGACATGGACGGGCAAGCGCCCGCCGTACACGCCGTCCACCTTTTCGCATAACAGGTTGAAAAGCTGTGTATAGGCCATCAAAACTAAAAAATTAAAGGTGTCATCGTTATCTCAGATAATGATGAACAGGGTGGTCTTGCGGTCGCCCAGCGTGTCCAGATCCGACTCGTTATAAGCCGCCAGGTCACGCAACTCCTGAATGTCGAACGGGGCTATTCTTGCGCCGCTTTACTGTCTTGCCAGAGACGAATTGTCAAGGACTTTTTTATCAAAATATAAAGCCCTGCAACGGCATAAAAGCATTGCCGTTACAGAGCTTTGTATTTGTGTATTTTTATTTGTAGACCTAGCCAAACCTATAGACAGTTAAAAACTCAGCAGCAACAGGGTATAGGCATAATGAACAATCAAGCTTATCTCCGAAATGTTCAGTTTGCCCATAGCACTAAACCGCTATTTTGCAAAGCGTTCCTTGATCTTTGCATATTTCCGAAGCGCTACGATTGCATTAACCGCCTGCTCAGCAGTTGGATAAGCAGGAATTCCGTTATCTCTCAGTTTTATAATAGATTTGCTGCATTCTTCGCCGCCCTGACACTCCATGATAAGTGGCTTGCCCAAATGCTTATACTGTTTGTAAATATCGATATAAATATCCGTCACGGCGTCGACGTCCGTTACAGCGGTAGGGCAGATGGAGCCGTATACGCAACTGACATTCGGGTCGCAAATTGCCTGCGTGATAGCGCCCTTATACTGCTTTGGAGAAGCGGTTCCTGAGATATCGACAGGGTTGAGCGGTGAGCCAAACATCGGCATATAAGCCCGGATACGGTCCACAAGCATGGGTGAGATGTCCTTCAGCTCCCGCATCGGCATGCCGCATCTTTCAAAGTGGTCGCAGGAAAGCAGGCCGGAACCGCCTCCGTTTGTAATCATCACGACGTTATCGCTTGTTAGCGCAGGTTGTAATCCGAGAGCCAGCGAAATATCAAGATATTCCTGCCATGTTGTCGCCCGAATGGCACCTGCCTTTTCAAAGATTTTATCATAGTATTCGTCATTTGTACCCTCATTTTCAGATGCCGTATGAGCAAACGCAGCCTTGACACCAATCTTTGATCCACCGACTTTTATCGCGACGACAGGTTTGTATGGTACGACCTCGTTGCAGGCCTTGATGTAAGCCTCAGGGGAATCAAGCCCTTCAATATATGTTGCCAGGCATTTTGTCTGCTTGTCATCCTTGGCATACATGATAAATTCGGAGAAATCGACATCCGCTTTGTTCCCAAGGCCTACGAAAAAGCTCATTCCGTAATGAAGCATCTGGGATGTACCCAACGCCGCCAGCAGGTTGGCTCCCGACTGTGAAATCATTGCCACCGGGCCCTTCACCGGAAGATAAGGAATAAAGCCGCAGTTAAAGTGCAGATACGGACTCCCCATGCCGACGAGATTAGGACCTATCATCGGAAGCTTATTAGTGCGGCAGTATTCGGTGAGGTTATTCTGCATATCACCTCTTCCAATTTCCTTGAATGCACTGGTAGCAATAACTACCATTTTCGCTTTTTTAGCAACTGTTTGCTCAAGGATCATTTTGACAAGATGCGCCGGCACTGCGACAAATACCAAGTCCACCGGCTCGGGAATGTCGGAAACGGTCGGATACGCCTTCAATCCCGCTATGTAGTTGGCCCTGGGATTGACGGGAAAGATTTTTCCTTTGTATCCCCATTTCTGAAGGCCTTCAATCACTTTATAACCGACCTTGCCTGTATGCCTTGAGGCACCGACAACCGCAATAGAGGAAGGGTTCAACGCATATTTCAAGTTGTCAACAACATATTTGCGCGCATTCTCGATTTTCATTTACTTTTCCTCCTCTTTGCTTAGAAAGCGGCAGGCACAATTATTATTTTTAACTGTCCTGTCTTCAAGAAAATCATCGGTGAAAACGCACTCTTCCCAAAGGTCGTCTTTATTATCCAGCCTGCAGACCCATCTTCTGAATTGCCTGTCGCTGTCGGCTTCCAATACGGTTTCAATCTCGCTGTAAGAATACAGCTTTTCTCGGAGTGCCTTGATATCGGATATCTCGTTATAGGCCCAAACGGATATATCATAGAACGAATCCGTAAATTCAAGCACCGTATTGAATTCCTTAATCTTCGACAGTTCGTCCGCTATTTCGGCCTTGCGGACGCACGGGAGATTCTGGAACGTACGAATTACAAACATATGATTTGTAAGCCCGAGGTTGGCATAATCCAGATAGAACAGAGGAAGAACAGTACGTTTGTCCTCGACAATCGATTTGATGCCGGTGAGCATATCTTTAGGATCAAGCCCGGAAATCTCCGACAGTACATTGAAATCATAGACCTGCTCCATTGGTCTCTTGGCATTCAACGCCGCCACTATTTTGAGATCGGTAAGATCCATTTTATTCTGGATTTTCGCTAACTTTTCGAGCTGCCCGTCTCCGAATACGCACTCACGGTAATCGTCATCCGGTGCATCCCACATGTTGATATGACTTTCTCTCAAGTCTCTTCTGACCGGACAAAGATGCACGTACTCGACTTCGGGATTATGCCTCCACGGCTCAATAACATCGGAAAGCAGATTGTCCAATACCCTCATATGATTGCCGTTGAAGAAATCAAAGTCGCCTTTTGTCTGATACCCTGTGCAGATATCATCTTTATTCTGAAACCAGTTGGCCAATTTTTCTTTTGTTTCCGGAGAAGTGCCATCGTGCAGCTTTACGATCCAATAATACAAGCCCCAACCGCTGACCTGAACAGCCGGATTCATCACGAACATAATCAGGCGATCCTGATACATTCGCTTCATCCGTTTGATGATTTCGTCCTTACTAATTGAAAGGGTTTTAGATAGGTATTCCATGTTGAAAACCTCAGGATGAATCTGATAGGACGATTTGGCAATGTTGTAGGCACTTAGCGCTGCACTGTCCAATGCATCCAAACCGGGTTCAAGGAAGCCGATACCTCTTGGATTGAAAAAATACTTTTTCATCCATTGCTGTGACTCGTCCGTGCCAAGCAGATACTTTTTGCTTTTTTCGGGACTATTCATAAATTTGACCTCCTTTAAAAGGATCTATTATGGTAATCCAGATTTGCGGCATTTATCAGTGTGCCACATTTTCAGGAGTACACCCGATTTAAATTAAATAATTTTTGGCTTGATTTTAGGGAAAATGCCTATTTAATTATGGAAGATTAACATAATTATAGTATTATCGCTCAAAGAAATCAATAGTAAGCTAAGCATGTTTTTTGCATAATTTTATATGTTCCAGCTCTACTAATAGCCTTTCCGCTCTTCAGCCGTAATTCCACGTCTATGAATGATGTCGTTTTATTAAACGGCAGATTTGTGGAAAGGAATATGCTCCTTTACATGATATATTCAACTTGCCCAGCGAAAAATTACCATATACCGTCGCTGTGGTCCAGAGAATAGTAGGCTTTGTGCCGATATGTCCTTTGGTGGTAATCGTTTTCCTGACGAGTAGCTTAAAAGAAAGGCTTCGGTAACTTCGTCGCTGACCTCAACGAAACAGTCCTCATTGAGAAACGGATAATGCTTGCGCGGATTGATGGTGGGCATACGGCAAACCTCCAGACAGCTTAAAACTGTCTGCCTCGTTTGTTTATGTGATAGGGCAAATGTCCTTCACTTGGTTAGCCCTAAAACTTATGTTCTGTGGAGCCGTGTTTTCAAAAAAAATCTTTACACTTCTTTCGTACCGCTTCCCAATATCAGAATAGCTTAGTCCGTCCAGAGTAAAAAGTGGAAAACGTTGGCATTGAATTTCCATGCATGGCTTCTTTCCGATAGAACCAATCCTCCGGTGTTTCGTAGTAGCTCTGGCTGCACTCATAGGCGGCAATGTATTCGTCAAACTCGCGTCCGTCCCAATGGCGGCGCTGTTTGTGCTTGGCTTGGTCAAGATATTCATAGACCTTAACGGATACTTCTACGGACAGAACTTATCCGTCAATTTTTATGGTTATCTCCATAACCGTTCCTCCATTCGGATTTTTGGGTCTGAATGGGGGAACGGCAACGAGGGTCTATATATGTAGCTATGCCCGACTGAAATTCATTAAATCTCAATCGGGCATAGCTGTATTTTTGTATTTGGCCGTAACAAAAAGTTACCGCATTACAGGCAAATTGTGATAATATAGTCCTTTTTCAATTGGACAGTTTTTGAAAGCATTGAAAACATGGCAATCCTTCTACGAAAAAGAGCCGACAACCACGAGTATCATTCTCATTGGTTATCGGCTCTGTGTCTGTGCGTCTGGCTCTTGGATAACTGACATATCATCTACGTTCATGGCACACCTCCAGATTGATTCCTATCTTTTAAACATAAAAAGAATGATTGTTACAAGGCAAAACACAAGTGTTCCAATCGAAAGTAACCCATGAAAACTTGCGTCTTTTTCGCCAGGACCGAATTTCATCCAAAGTCCACATAGCATTGCACACGCAATCAAAAGAATTGAAATAATACCCATACTTTTCATAATAATTAGTTCTCCTTAAAGACCGAAAATGTTGATAAGTGAATGAAACAAAGCATCTCTTTGTACTTTATCCATAATGTCGATGCCGGTATATTTCTTAAAATCAGTTGACCGATAAAAAACCACTTGAGAAAATGACGTTAGTTGATAAGCAATAATTCTGCACTCTGTTTCTGATTTCCTGTCACCAAAGCAATCCTTAATCATCGGAAGAATATAGTATGGTTCCTCAATCTCACGTTTCAACAAAGTATAAGGAATCGTTGCCTTGGTAAATTGTGAATACTCAATGGTTATATCAGACAATTTTATTAAGAAATCAATTAGTTTTTGCTTGGATGGGGTATCGCCGTTCATAATCTCCTTTAACTGAATTCCTCTTTCTTCTATCAGACGATTGACTGCGGTATGCACAAGTGCATCTTTAGAGGTGAAGTAATAGTTTATCATTCCTAAATTTGCTTTGGACTCTGATGCAATTTGCCGTGCCGTTATTTTGCTTGCATCATTTGTTTCAAGCAGCAACTTGACAGTTGCTTGAATAAGCTGTTCTTTTACGCTCTCGTTTTCCACAAAAAGCTCCCTCCATACTAAACACGTTTAATACGCGTTTAGTATATCGCAAATAAACATCTATGTCAATGGGGGAGTATAAAATTTACATTTACTTTGAAGCATTTTAATTACAAAGAACGTGCAGGGTGGCGGCATGGGGGGTGATTTGCGGCTATTTGTGGTTCCCTAAGGCAGGCTACCAACAGGGATAAATTCCCCTTTTGCCGTATCCTCGGCGCGTAGAACGGCCTTTTTCACCGCCTTGATTTTGGTCCTCATATCGTTTTTGTGCTCCGTTGGCCTTGCGTTTTCTGCATAGCCTTAATAAACTCGGGCTGGTCATTTTTGGAGTAGTCCGCGATAGCGCGGAGCGTATCGGAAATGAGGGTTGTCACAACCTAGGCGTTAATGCGGTGCTGGGTGGGGCAGCGCGTACCAACGGAGGTTTTGCTGTACGCTCCGCAAGTGTACTGCGGAATATGCTTACCATTGCTGGTGCGGTGGACGTACATTTTACCGCCGCCGCCTTTTTGAATAAACGCCATAAGGACACTCACATCAAGGCAAAGGCTGTACAGCAGAACGTGTTTCTGTGTACGGCCTTTCTTTGTATCTGCCGCTGATTGCAACCAATATAAAATAAAAGGAGCTGCCCACAAAAGGCAGCTCCTTTTATTGCTTTTGATAATCGCCGCGGGAAACAACAGTTTGATAACCGATGGATGAAAACCGTCTGCCAAGGCAGAAACGGCACTGTCCGCTGCCCTCATCGGTACAGATTTTATTGTTGTAAAGCATATATTGCTTCCGCACAGAAGTGGGAGAGAGGTTCGGCATAATGACGTTGGCACCGGAGAGAATGCCAAGTTCTCGACCCTGTGGGTGAATGGTGCCAAGCGCTGTTGTGGCGGGCAGCAGGACGTCCGGCAGCATCAGACGAGTAAGGCTCAGCAAAAACAGGCACAAGTCCAGCCGGCCCGCCGGATAGTCACGGAACGGCGTGTCCTTGTGAGGAATGAACGGTCCCATACCCACCATTTCCGGCTGAAAGTCATAAAGAAATGCCATATCCTCCGCAAGGTCTTCTGCAGTTTGGTATGGAGAGCCAATCATCATGCCGCAGCCGGTTTGGTAGCCAATTTCTTTGAGTTCCCGCAGGCACTGCATTCGGTGGTCAAAGGACATCTGTGCAGGGTGCAGCTTGCCGTAGTGGGCTTTATTGGCCGTTTCATGGCGCAGCAGATAGCGGTCGGCACCCGCGTCAAAAAGCTTCTGGTAGCTTTCACGGCTGCGTTCTCCCAGCGAAAGCGTAATGGCACAGTCAGGGTAAGCACTATGAATGCTGCTGACAATATCTGTCATACGGTCGTCATTAAAGTAGACGTCCTCGCCGCCCTGCAGGACAAAGGTGCGGTACCCATATTCGTACCCCGCCGCACAGCAGGCGAGAATGTCCTCTTTGGTCAGGCGGTAGCGGGAAACGGCCGTGTTGGAGCGCCGGATGCCACAGTAAATGCAGTCATTTTTACAGATATTTGTGAATTCGATAATGCCGCGGTAAAAAATCTGTTTCCCAAATTTTTGGACGGCAAGTGTCTGGGCAAGCGTGCGCGCATATTCCTGGTCTTCCGCCGTAAAGGTGGACAGAAGTGTGACCCATGCTGTCCGCGGCAGTGCTTTTTTTTGGTTTAGATTATCAATTCGCTCCCGATTTGTCATGTCCTGTCGTACTCCTTGTTTTAACAATAGCCATATCCTCCAGTGTGCAGGATATGGCTATCGTTCCGAGTAGCAATGCCCTGCTTTCGCCTCAATTTTGTTTTGGCGTCAGAAACGGCTTTTTATTTTATTTACATACTACAGTACAATAAAATCATAGCATGGATTGCAGGAAAACACAAGCAGGAGCAGCGAAAAGACCTTCTTTAAAATCGGTGAATTTATACAGGAATTTGTGATCTGTTCTGTAAATTTTATTGACAAAACCGCAACAAAATGCTATACTCGCAGATAGCTGAAAGAATCAGCTGCAAATGGCAGAAGCCGTTTCCATGGAAAAGAAAGAATTGCTTTTTCATCACGTGTGTAACCAGGAAGGTTGCCATATCCGCAGAAACGGGTATGGTTTTTTTGCTTTATGCGGCCGCGGAATACGAAAAAGCAGCTCTTTGCATCCGCTGAATCACTGCAAAAAAGAAAGGCGGAGTTACAAATGATTGACGAGCAAACAAAGACGGAACAAGACGGAAGCAGGAAACTGCAGCAGTTCTTCAAGGAACATCCCAAGTGCGCGCTGGCCTATTCCGGGGGAACCGATTCTTCCTATCTGCTGTACGCGGCCGTGCAGGCGGGTGCGGAAGTACACCCATATTTTATAAAAACGGCATTTCAGCCCCAGTTTGAGGTGGACGATGCTGAGCGGCTGGCACAGCAGCTGAACGTACCGCTTACGGTGCTGCATTTGGACCTGCTTTCCCGGTCGGAGGTAACGGACAATCCGAAGAACCGCTGTTATTACTGTAAGAAGTCTTTGTTTACAGTGCTGAAAGAGCGGGCAAAAGCGGACGGCTGCCCGCTGCTGATAGACGGCACAAACGCTTCGGATCAGGTAGCGGACCGTCCGGGCATGAAGGCACTGCAGGAACTTTCCGTTTGTTCCCCGCTGCGGGCGTGTGGACTGACGAAGCCGGAGATTCGGGAGCTTTCTAGGGAAGCGGGACTTTTCACTTGGAACAAGCCGGCATATGCATGCATGGCAACTCGCTTTCCGGCCGGCCGGCAGATTACAGCCGAACTGCTGCGGCGCGTGGAGGGGGCTGAAAATGCGCTGTTTAAACTTGGCTTTACAGATTTTCGTGTCCGTCTGTATGCGGACGCTGCCCGCCTGCAGTTCCCGCAGGACCAGATGACGCGTGCGGTACAGAAGCGAGCGGATATTCGCCGGCAGCTGAATCCATATTTTCAGACTGTCCTGCTGGACCTCGCGGGAAGGTGAGACTTTTGGACAAAGAAAAGATACAAAGCATTTTACATGATGTCCAAAACTGCAGCATGAGTGTGGATGAAGCCATGCTGCAGTTGAAAATGGAACCGTTTGAGGACTTGGGATTTGCCAAGTTGGACCATCACCGCGGTCTGCGGCAGGGAATCGCAGAAGTCATTTACGGGGCCGGAAAGACAACGGAGCAGATTGCCGGCATTTCTGAGGCAATGCTGAAAGCGGGGCAGAAAAACATTCTGATTACCCGCCTAGACAAAGAAAAAGCGGAAATTTTAAGCCAGACGCTTCCTCTGCATTATGACGAAATGAGCCGTATCGGCTACCTTGGGGAACTACCGGAACCAGACGGAACGGGCACCGTGCTTGTGGCAACTGGTGGGACCAGCGATATGCCGGTTGCAGAAGAAGCGGCTCTGACAGCTGAGGTCCTTGGAAACCATGTTGACCGTTTATATGATGTCGGCGTTGCCGGACTGCACAGACTGCTGGCACATTTGGATGAAATTATGAGCGCGTATGTCATTGTCGCTGTTGCCGGTATGGAGGGGGCACTGGCAAGCGTGATTGGCGGTCTTGCGGATTGCCCAGTTATTGCCGTGCCTACCAGTGTTGGCTACGGGGCGTCTTTTGGCGGACTTTCTGCACTGCTGTCTATGCTGAACTCCTGTGCAAGCGGTGTCAGTGTTGTCAATATTGACAACGGTTTTGGTGCAGGCTATCTTGCCAGTATGATAAATCATATGGGAGGACACAAATGAAAACACTGTATTTGGAGTGCACAATGGGTGCGGCGGGAGATATGCTTGTGGCTTCTTTGCTGGAACTGCTGCCGGAGCCGCGGAAGTTTCTGGACAAGATGAACAGCCTGCGGCTGCCCGGTGTACATGTGGAAGCTGTTCCAGCCGAAAAGTGCGGGATTACCGGCACTCATATGCGGGTAACCATTCATGGTGAAGAGGAAAAAACAGAAGATGTTCCGGCAGGCAGTACACCGGCCACACACTGCTCACAGGAAGAACATCATCATCATACCAGGCTGCAGGAAATTCAGGAAATGATAAATGGGCTGAACCTGCCGGCGGCGGTTAAAAAAGACGTGCTGGCAGTATATGACCTGCTGGCAGAGGCGGAAAGCCATGCGCATGGTCAGCCGGTTAGTGAGATCCATTTCCATGAGGTTGGCATGATGGACGCGGTAGCGGACATTACAGGCGTCTGTCTGCTGATGCATATGCTGGCGCCGGACCATGTTACAGCGTCACCAGTGCACGTTGGCAGTGGGGAGGTACACTGTGCACACGGCATTCTGCCGGTCCCGGCACCGGCAACCGCGTTTTTGCTGCGTGGCATTCCGATATACGGAGGCAGTGTACAAGGGGAACTGTGTACTCCAACTGGAGCAGCCCTGCTGAAATACTTCGTCAACGATTTTGGCGATATGCCAGTTATGCAGGTCAGTAAAATTGGCTGCGGCATGGGCACAAAAGACTTTTCACAGGCAAACTGTGTGCGTGCCATGCTGGGTGAAGCGGCGGACAGCAAGGAAGAAGTGCTGGAGCTTCGCTGCAATTTAGATGATATGACACCGGAAGCACTCGGTTTTGCCCAGGAACGTCTGCTGGCAGGCGGTGCGCTTGACGTCTATACAACAGCCATCGGAATGAAGAAAAACCGCTCTGCGGTGCTGCTGACCTGCCTGTGCCGTCCGGAAATGCGCAGCGAAATGATACATTTGCTGTTTGAATATACGACAACGCTGGGGGTGAGGGAAACACTGTGCCGCCGCTGTACGCTGTCTCGTACGGAGCGGGCCGCCAATACTGTGTATGGTCCTGTGCACGTGAAAGCGGCAACGGGCTGGGGCGTCCATCGCCAAAAAGTAGAGTACGAGGATTTGGCACGCATTGCGCGGGAACATGGCTGTTCCCTGACCGAGGCAAGCAAGCTGGTACAAAACAATTTGGAATAAAATAAATAATTTTCCGCACAGCAGACAGCAGAAACGACCGGAGTTTGTCGGCTGTTTCTGCTGTCTGCTACTTGCGGAAAGATAGAATTTTATCCACTCTTCTTTATTTTCTAAGGTAACAAAACGGCACCGCCTTCAATAATATGGTATAATACTTATTATGGAAGGAGGGAAGCCTATGCAAGGGTCCTGGCGGCAAACAAAAAGGGCCTGTTACTCCGGGTATCTTACCCAGGGGATTATTAACAGCCTTACGCCGCTGCTTTTCACCGTGTTTCAAGACAGTTATCACCTGAATTTTGCGCAGCTTAGTCAGTTGATTGTTCTGAATTTTGGGACACAGCTATGTATGGATATTTTTTCTGTCTTTTTTGTCGACCGAATTGGTATGCGCCGCTGCCTGACGGGTTCGCACCTGCTGGCGGCGGGCGGTTTGGTCCTGATGGGTATTTTACCGCGTGTGGTTTCTCCGTTTGGCGGAATCGCCTTTTCTGTGGTCTGCTGCGGCATGGGCAGCGGCCTGATAGAGGACCTGGTCAGTCCGATTTTGGATTCGCTGCCAGGTGAGCACAAGTCTTCCTCTATGAGTATGCTGCATTCTTTTTACTGTTGGGGGCAGGTCGCAGTGATTGCCGGTACGACACTGGCACTGCATTTTCTGGGAAGCAGCCAGTGGTACCTGCTGCCCATCTGTTGGGCAGTGATTCCAGCGGTCAATTTGATTCGCTTTCTGCGGGTGCCGCTGGCACCGGCACTTCCGCCGGAAGAGAAAACGCCCATCAGCAGTCTGCTGCATTCCCGGCTGTACCTATTGTGTTTGGTGCTGATGCTGTGTGCCGGCGCGGCGGAACTTTCTATGAGCCAGTGGTCTTCTCTGTTCGCTGAGCGTGGGCTTGGTGTGCCAAAAATGACAGGCGACCTGCTTGGGCCCTGCCTGTTTGCCCTGCTGGAGGGAATGGGACGTCTGCTGTATGGCCTGTACGGGGATAAATGGAACCTGCATCAGGTGCTGCTGTGGTGTAGTGTTTCCTGTGCTGGCTGTTATGTGTTGATGGCGCTGGCACGGCTGCCGCTGCTGTCACTGATGGGCTGTGCGCTGTGCGGCTTTACTGTGTCACTAATGTGGCCGGGAATGTATTCACTTTCTTCTCATTCGTTTCCGCACGGCGGAACTTCTATGTTCGGACTTTTGGCGGTATTCGGCGATATTGGCTGTTCCGCGGGCCCATGGCTGACCGGCCTGTTTGGTTCCGGTGAGTTTGGCCTGCGGCAGGGCCTGCTTGCTGCGACGGCTTTTCCGGCTGTCATGGTGGTAGGAATGCTTTGCTTTTGTTATAAAGCCGTACGCCAGCAGGAGAAAACGCCGAATGAAGATTGACCATCGGCGGGAAAGATGATTGACAAATATGAAAATCCTGTATAATATATTAACCGTAGTGAAATAGTAATATATAGAGGGGAGGAGTCGTATGCGCATTTCTGCAAAAGGACGCTATGCCATTGCGGCGCTTCTGCGTATGGCACAGGCCGGAAGCGACACCATCGTAAATGTTACACGGTTGTCCGCAGACCTTGGAATTTCTCACATTTATTTGGAGCAGGTATTTTCACTTCTGAAGCGTTCTCAGCTGGTCGTTTCTATCAAAGGAGCGCAGGGCGGCTACCGCCTGAGCTGCCGGCCAGAGCAGATACGGGTGCTGGACATTCTGCGGGCAACGGACAGCGCCCTGTTTGAGCGGCCCGGAAAAACACTGGGGCCGGATGCACAGGACGCGGAAGCGGCGCTGGATTTGGTCGCTGCTCGTCTGCAAAAAGCAGTGGAAGAAGTGCTGGCTGGCATTACGCTTGTGGACCTGCAGGAAGAAGCGGCCCGCAGTCAAGGCAATTATATGTTTTTCATCTGACCGAAGAAAAAACTTTGGTGCTGCCCGTTGGGCAGCAATTTTTTATGTCCAAAATGGACCGTTCCTCTGCTGCACACATATTTTGGAAAGTTTTGCAAACAATCCTTAACAAAGGCCGTATCTTTGCGTAGGGGACGGCCGACAGGAGGAAATAATATGCGTTTTACACTTCCCAGAGATATTTATTACGGCCATGGGGCGCTGGAGGAACTGAAGAAACTTTCCGGCAAAAAGGCCGCTGTTGTTATCGGGGGCGGCTCCATGAAGCGCTTCGGTTTTTTGGACCGCGTTTTGCAGAACCTGAAAGAAGCCGATATTGAAACGTGTTTAATTGAGGGCGTGGAGCCGGACCCGTCCGTGGAAACGGTGCTGCGCGGTGTGAAAACCATGCAGGACTTTCAGCCGGACTGGATTGTGGCAATGGGCGGCGGTTCCCCTATTGATGCGGCAAAGGCGATGTGGGTGTTTTATGAATATCCCGAAACAAAGTTTGAAGATTTATTGCAGCCGTTCAGCTTTCCGACTCTGCGCCGAAAGGCCCACTTTTTGGCGATTCCATCCACTTCCGGAACAGCTACTGAAGTGACCGCCTTTTCGGTTATTACCGATTATCAGAAGGGCATTAAATATCCGCTGGCAGATTTTAATATCACGCCGGATGTGGCAATTATTGACCCGGAGCTGGCGGAAACTATGCCGCCGAAGCTAACCGCTTATACAGGCATGGACGCACTGACACACGCAGTGGAAGCCTATGTTTCCACCCTGCATTCACCGTTTACGGACCCGCTGGCTTTACAGGCGATTCAAATGGTTTTTGAGTATTTGCCGTCCTCCTACAAGGGTGACAAGACAGCTCGTGAGCAAATGCACTATGCACAGTGCCTTGCCGGCATGGCCTTTTCTAATGCTCTGCTGGGAATTGTCCACTCTATGGCGCATAAGACCGGCGCAGCCTATCGGAACGGCCATGTTGTGCACGGCTGTGCCAACGCCATGTACCTGCCGAAGGTGATTCAGTACAATGCAAAAGTGCCGGAAGCACGGGAACGCTATGCGACGATTGCCCGCACAGCGGGACTTACCGGCAGCGGAGAGGGCCTTGTGCAGGCACTGTGCAGAAAAATTGACAGTTATAATGAATTGCTGCACATTCCGCACGCCCTGAAAGACTATGAAAATGGCATGGTGCCGGAGGATGAGTTCCAGGAAAAGCTGCATCATGTGGCGGAGCTTGCCATCAGCGACGCCTGCACCGGCACCAATCCCCGCCAGCCAAGTCAGGAGGACATGGAAAAGCTATTGACAGCCTGCTATTATGGTTCGCCCGTCGATTTTTAAAAGCAAATATAAAGCAGAGGAGGCCTTCTCAAAAGAGAGGGCCTCCTAGGTTATCGAAGAAAAGGCAAAAGCGTTTTGCATGTTTACACATTTTCCTGATTGCGTTATACTAAAAAGTATAATTAGGAAGCAGCTTTCAGCTGCGACAGGGGGAAAGAATATGTATCAAGACTGGCAACAGCTGGAGGAGGCCTGCCGCGGCTGTGAACGCTGCGCGCTGGGCAAAACGCGTACCAATTTGGTCTTTGGGGAAGGAAATCCGCAGGCAAAGGTCCTATTTATCGGCGAGGGCCCTGGTGAGCAGGAGGACCTGCAGGGGAAACCTTTTGTTGGGCGCAGCGGTCAGCTGCTGGACAAATATCTGGATGCCATTGATTTGGACCGGCATAAAAATATTTATATTGCCAATATAATAAAGTGCCGTCCACCAAAGAACCGTGACCCGCTGCCGGAGGAGCAGGAACAGTGCATTGGCTGGCTGCGGGAGCAGACACGCCTGCTGCGGCCGAAGATTATCGTTTGCCTGGGACGCATTGCCGCTATGCGGATTATGGACCCCAAAATAAAAATTACCCGACAGCACGGCCAGTGGATACAAAAAGGCGGCATTTGGATGATGGCCACGCTGCATCCGGCGGCACTGCTGCGTGACCCGCGCAAAAAAGAGGACGCCTTTTCGGATTTTCTCGGTCTGCGCGACAAAATAAAAGAACTGGGTCTGTCGCTGGAACTTTGATGTGATAGACAATAAGAGGTGCTTTCCTCCGTAACAGGGGAAAGCACCTTTTTGTATGCGTTAGCGATTATTCTTTGAGAGAGGCAGTAAGGCTGTCAGCCAGTGTATCCAGTTCCGGCAGGTCCTGCTCATGCAGAGACGAAGCCATTACGACGCCGTCTTCCAGTACTCGCATATGCTTCATTTCGGACAGGCAGGTGCGCATCAGGCTGCCGCAGCGGCAGGCCCAGGAGCCGTTTTCTATGATAGCACAGGTGCGGTTCTGCAGGTTCAGGGCCTTCATGTCCATTAGAAAGTTGTGCATGGGTGGAAAGATCCCCAGATTGTAGGTAACGCTTGCCAGTACCAAATGACTGTATTTAAATAGGTCAGAGATAAGATAGGAAACGTGTGTGCTGGAAACGTCGTATAGGCGCGTGTTCGTCACACCGCGCTCGGCAAGCTTGGCGGCCAAAATCTCCGCAGCGGTTCCTGTATTGCCATACATAGAGGCATAAACAATCATCACGCCTTTTTCTTCCGGCTCATAGGTGCTCCAGTGCATATATTTATCCAGAAAATATCCAATGTCTTTGCGCCAGACCAGACCGTGCAGCGGGCAAATCATCTTAATGTCTAGTGTGTCGGCTTTTTTCAGCAGTGACTGTACCTGTGGACCGTATTTTCCGACAATATTTGTGTAATAGCGGCGTGCTTCATCCAGCCATTCATGGTCAAAATCCACCTCATCGGCAAACAGCTTGCCGTCCAATGCATGGAAGGAACCAAAGGCATCGGCAGAGAACAGAACACCGTTGGTTTGGTCATAGGTCACCATCACTTCCGGCCAGTGCACCATGGGTGCGTTGACAAACGTGACGGTGTGCTTTCCGAAACAGCGGGTGTCGCCTTCCTTTACCTGCTCCACAGAACAGCCGTCAATCGGGCAGCCAAACTGATGCAGAAGCAGCACAGCCTTGGGGGATGTAATAATCTTTACGTTTGGCCAGCGAAGCAGAACTTCCTCAATCGACGCAGCATGGTCCGGTTCCACATGATTGATAACCAGATAGTCCAGTGGCCTGTTGCGCAGGACAGCACGGACATTTTCCATAAACTGACGGCCAACGGCCCAGTCCACGGTATCAAACAGGACCGTTTTTTCGTCCAGCAGCAGGTAGGAGTTATAGGAAATGCCGTGGTACAGTGGGTGGATATTTTCAAACAGGGCAAGACGATGGTCATCTGCACCGACCCAATACAGGTCGTCTGTCACTTTTCGAAAGCAATACATCGTGGAAAGACCTCCTTATATCGTATCCAATTAAACGACTGTTTCAATGAATTCTTCTTTTGTGGCTCCGCAGTAGGGGCAGGTCCAGCCGGCGGGCAGGTCCTCAAACGGCGTGCCGGGCAGGATACCGCTCTCCGGGTCCCCCTTGGCGGGGTCGTATTCGTAACCGCAGCCGCTGCAGACATAAATCTTGCGGGGAGCGGGTGCCGGTGCGGGCGCCGCCTTCGGCAAAGGAGCTTCTGGCTTTTTGGGTGCGCCGGTATCCAGTGCTTTGGTCAGCAGAGGCAGGATTTCTTTTATGTCGCCTACAATACCATAGTCACAGTTTTTAAAGATATTGGCGTCTTCATCTGTATTGATGGCAACTACAAGAGTGGCGTCCTGAATGCCCTTTAAATGTTGACCGGCACCGGAAATACCGCAGGCAATATACAAACTGCCGTGGAATTTTTGACCGGAAATGCCGATAAAACGGTCAATCGGTACATATTTCAGCGACTCGGCAACAGGGCGAGAAGAACCAACGGCGGCACCAGCTGCTTTGGCCAAATCTTCGATTAGCTTCATATTTTCCCGAGCACCAATGCCCAAACCGGCACTGACCACACGGTCGGCTTTTGCTATCGGTGTATCTATTGGCATTCCAACGGTGAAGTCAATGCCTTCCTGCCGCAGATTTTTTACCAGCGAATCCACACGTTCTTCTGCGGTGCCTTTTTTCAGGAGAATGCACTTGCGGGTGCCAGCTGTCTGCACAGGCTGTGCATATTTCGCGGCGCGGGCAAGCAGCCGCTGGGCAGCAGTCAGCTTCTTTTCCGCCGGAGGTTCTTTCTTTGCCGTACTAAGAATATGGGAAGCAATGACCATACGCTGAATTTCATTGGTGCCTTCATATATGGAGGTGATTTTCGCGTCACGGTAGAACCGCTCGACGTCCATACCTTTTAAGTAACCGCTGCCGCCGAAAATTTGCAGTGCGTCATTGGTGATTTCCAGTGCCGCGTCAGAGGCAAACTGCTTTGCCATGGCTGCCTCTTTACTGTAGTCAGCGTGGCTTTGTTTCAGCTCAGCAGCACTGTAGACAAGCAGACGGGACGCACGGAGCTTGGTGGCCATATCCGCCAGCTTAAATGCAATGGACTGCTGCTGACAAATTGGTTTGCCAAACTGTACCCGCTCTTTTGCGTAGTCCAGTGCCGCTTCGTATGCACCTTGAGCAATGCCCAATGCCTGTGCGGCAATGCCGATGCGACCGCCGTCCAGTGTCTTCATGGCAATGGAAAAGCCTTCGCCTTCCTTGCCCAGCAGATTTTCCTTCGGCACTTTTACATTTTGAAAGTGCAGTTCACAGGTAGCGGAGGAGCGAATGCCCATTTTGTCATAATGCTCTCCGAATGTAAGGCCTTCCCAGCCTTTTTCTACAATAAAAGCGGAAATGCCGTGCACACCGTTTCCGGGCTGTGTGACGGCAAAGACAACGTAAGTATCGGCTTCACCGCCGTTGGTAATAAAAATTTTACTGCCATTTAGGATATAATAGTCGCCGTGCCGTACAGCGGTCATTTCCATTCCAGCCGCATCGCTGCCGGCGTTTTGTTCTGTCAGCCCAAAAGCGCCCAATTTGTCACCGCGGCACAGCGGAACCAAATACTTTTGTTTCTGTGATTCTGTGCCAAAGGCGTCAATGGGCCAGGTTCCCAGGGAGGTGTGCGCAGAAAGAATAATACCGACACCGCCATCCACGCGGGAAAGTTCTTCCACAGCAATGGCATAGCAGACCATGTCCAGTCCAGCGCCACCGAAGCGGGTGTCATAGGGCAGTCCCATCAAGCCAAGCTCGGCCATTTTTTTAACTGTTTCTTTTGGAAAAGTATTCCCTTTGTCTAGCAGAAAAGCCTGCGGCTTGATGTCACTTTCGGCAAAAGACCGTACCTTTGTGCGCAGTGCTTCCTGCTCGTTTGTTGTCTGATAGAACATATAGGAAACCTCCTTTTTGCAAATGAAATTTCGGATGATTTCATACTGTATAGTTTTTTGCATCCGCCTGTTTTCATGCGGCACGCGCAACCTATACCGTTTATGTTCAGTATAATAAGTATGGGCAACATTGTCAATTGCTTTATATAATGTTATATGTTTTCGTGTAAAGTAAACATCTAAATCATAAAAGTATGAAAAGTATAACTGATTAAAAACGTTACACTACAAGTGCACCATGCGAGTCAAGAGAAAATGAAAATTTTTCTTGGCCGTATTCGGACTGTTATAGCAGAAAAGAACCCTTGTGTGCCGTCTCCAAAAGCGGTAGAATGAAGGAAATGACAGAAAGAAGGGCCGAAAATGGATTCAGTGAAAGCATTGCAGGAAATGCTGGACAAAAGCAGCCGGGTTGTCTTTTTTGGCGGAGCAGGTGTCTCTACTGAAAGCGGTATTCCGGACTTTCGCAGTACGGACGGATTGTACCAGCAGAAATACAAATATCCGCCGGAAACCATGCTGAGCCATACTTTTTTTGAACGGCATCCGGAAGAATTCTTTGATTTTTATCGCGATAAAATGCTGTACCCGAATGCACAGCCGAACGCGGCACACAAAAAGCTGGCCGAGCTGGAAAGGGCAGGAAAGCTTTCTGCGGTCGTTACACAAAATATCGATGGTCTGCATCAGGCTGCCGGCAGCAAAAACGTTTTTGAACTGCATGGAAGCGTGCTGCGCAACTACTGTCAGCGCTGCCATAAAGGCTGTTCGGTTGAAACGATGCTGCACAGCAGCGGTGTACCACACTGCTCCTGCGGCGGTGTCATTAAACCGGATGTGGTTTTGTATGAGGAATCTTTAAATGAAGCAGTCATTGAGGGTGCTGTACAGGCCATTATGCAGGCGGATATGCTGATTATTGCCGGCACTTCTCTGGTTGTGTATCCAGCGGCGGGACTTATCCGTTATTATAGGGGCGACCGGCTGGTGCTTATCAATAAATCCAAAACAGATGCGGATAAGGCAGCCAATTTGGTCATTCACGCGTCTGTGGGAAAGGTCCTATCCCAGCTGCACGCGTAAAATATCATTTTACGGCAATAAAAAAAGACGGTTCGCCCTATACGGAAAGCACAGGAAGAACCGCCTTTTTGAAGGATTGTTCGGCTTATTTCATTTTGAAAGTTTTGCACTCTGTATCAGATTTGCAGGTTGTCTGGCTGTCGCAGCTGCTGACATCTACATTCTCAGCAGAGCAGTCACCGTGCTGGTTGTAAACGCACTTTTCAGCTTCACAGCGAACGTGCATCTGAGGGTTGGGGATAGAGCAGCCGCGGCTGTTCTGCGCACTGCCGGAGCTGTCCTTCTTTTCAAAATCGGCACAGCTGGTTTGTTCGTGGCCGCAGGCACATTTGCCGCTGACCATGATGTCAGGGCGGCAGCAGCAGTTATCACTGTTGTTGCTGCAGTCGCAGACAGAGCATTGCAGTTTTGTCATTGTCACACACCTCTTTTATTTTGGGTATGGCAATAGTCTGTACGGGAAAGCTGCTTTTATGTGCAGCGCATTTGCAGAAGAGTGGACCAGATTCTGCCGGCCGTTTCATATTTGCTCAAAAGCGGCAGCTCTTCTGTAAATTCGCGGGTAATGAGTGTCATTACATTGGTGTCAGTGCCAAAACCGGCGCCGGAAACCTTTAAATTATTTGCGGCAATTAAGTCCGCATGCTTTTTGTCGAGCTTTTTGCGGGAATTTTCCACCAAATCACGCGTTTCCATGGAAAACCCGCACAGAAGCTGACCGGGCCGACGATGCACACCGACATACTGCAGAATATCCTGTGTGGCGCACAGCGGCAGAGAAGTCAGGTCGCTGCCATTTTTTTTAATTTTATCAGCAGCTGTTTTTGCGGGCCGATAGTCTGCGACCGCCGCGGCAAACGCCAGCATATCCTGCCGCGGGGCGGCGGCTGTCACGGCATCAAACATTTCCGCAGCAGAGCGCACCGAAACCGTTTTGACAAACGGCGGCGGTGTCAGGTTTGTGGGACCCGTTACCAGTGTTACTTCGGCGCCGCGGCGGGAGGCATTCCGCGCCAGCTCGTATCCCATTTTTCCAGTGGAATGATTTGTCAGAAAACGGACAGGGTCCAGCGGCTCCTGTGTCGGGCCGGCGGTCACCAATACGCGCACACCTGCCATGTCCTTTTCTTCGGCTAGCACCTGCAGAACTTCCTCCAAAATGTCCGCCGGCTCCGGAAATTTCCCGGCGCCAGTGTCACCGCAGGCCAGCCGCCCGCAGGCGGGCTCTATGACAGTCCAGCCATAGTGGCGCAGATTTTGCAGGTTGTCCTGTGTCACAGGATTTTCATACATACCGGTATTCATGGCCGGTGCAATCATTTTAGGACAGCGGCAGGCCAGCACGGTTGTTGTCAGCATATCATCAGCAAGGCCGTTTGCCAGTTTGGCAATACTGTTTGCGGTGGCTGGAGCAATGAGGACCAAATCTGCCTGTTTTGCCAATGCCACGTGCTCTACACTATACTGAAAGGTGCGGTCGAAGGTGTCCACCACGCATTTTTGTCCGGTGACACCCTCAAAGGTGACCGGCGTGACGAACTGCGCGCCGTTTTTCGTCAGCAGTGTGTGTACACAGGCGCCCTGTTGTGTCAGGCGGCTGGCAAGGGCGGCGGCCTTGTAGGCTGCAATGCTGCCGGTTACGCCCAGCAGGATGGTTTTATTCTGTAACAGCATTTTTCAATGACTTCTTTCTTTACACAGAATGCGTTTGCAGCACGAAAAATCTTGTTTTGTCTGCTTCTGTTATTATACAGGAAGACCAGACAGAAATGCAACTGCATATTGTGATTTTTGTAACAAATATGCCGAAAACGCTTGATTTTAGCGGACTTTCTGGTATAATGTAACCTGTCTTAAAATATTGCACTGCATCTGAAAGAAGAGCGGTAGCAGGAGGTTTTTATTCAGAATGAAGAAAAATGCAAAGTACTACAAATTTGTGTTGGCGGCCCTTTTTGCGGCGATTACGCTGGTTATGGGCTTGACGCCGCTGGGATTTATCCCGCTGCCGTTTATTAAACTGACCATTATACACATCCCAGTCATATTGGGTTCTATCCTGTTAGGGCCGCGGTATGGCGCTTTTTTGGGTGCCCTTTTTGGTATGACCAGTTTAATCAATAATACCTTTATGCCAGCGATTACCTCCTTTACATTTTCACCGTTTATTCCGCTGCCGGGCACGACCCACGGCACACCAGTGGCACTGCTCATCTGCTTCTTGCCTCGTATTCTGGTTGGCATTTTCCCGTATTACGTGTACTGCGGCATGGAAAAGATGCTGAAAGGACGGGACAAGCATGTGGCGTCGCTGGCGGTCAGCGGCGTAGTTGGTGCACTGACCAATACCGTATTTGTTATGGGGCTTATTTATTTCCTGTTCCGTGACGCTTATGCGGCGGCAAAGGGCATTGCACCGGAAGCAGTTCCGGGCATTATTATGGGTGTTGTCAGTTTTAACGGCGTCATTGAAGCGATTGCCGCGGGCATTTTGGTAGCGGCACTGGGTAAAGTGCTGCTTCGGTTTACCCAGTCCTCTGGCAGGCACGGCAACACGCCAGCTGCTGGAAAGAATACTTGAATAGAAAAAATATCCAATAAAGGTAAAGAAGCGCACGGCGGGCAGGGTTTCTCGTGTGCGCTTTTTGCAAAAAGAAAGGCTGCATTTTCATGATTATTGCAATCGATGTAGGAAACACCAATATTGTATTAGGGTGTTTGGATAGCAAAAGAACCTATTTTACAGCTAGGCTTTCGACCGACGTAAAAAAGACCAGCGATGAATATGCACTGATGATTCGCAGCCTGTTTTCTCTGCATGGAGTGGACCGGCACGCGATTGAAGGTGCAATCATCTCCTCAGTAGTGCCGCCGCTTTCGCTGCCGCTGCAGCAGGCAATTTGTCTGGTAACCGGCAAAACGGCACTCATTGTTAGCTCCGGGCTGAAAACAGGACTTAATATCCTGATGGAAAATCCAGCCGCACTGGGTGCTGACTTGGTTGTGGACGCGGTGGCCGCAAGTGCAAAGTACCCCAAACCAATTTTTGTGTTTGATATGGGTACCGCCACAACGCTTTCGGTCATTGACAAAAAGGGCAACTACATCGGCGGCATGATTATTCCCGGACCGGTCATTTCCATGAATGCGCTGGCAAACCATGCGAGCCAGCTTTCCCATGTGGACTTGGAGGCACCGTCGAAACTTATCGGCAATAATACAAAGGACTGTATGCGTTCTGGTGCAGTGTATGGCCATGCAGCCATGGTTGACGGTCTGATTGACCGTGCCGAGGAGGAAATCGGCACGAAGGCAACCGTAGTGGCCACCGGCGGTGTGGCACCGATTATTATCGCAGAGTGTAAGCATAAGATTATTTTGGATGATACCCTTATGCTGCAGGGACTATTGCTGCTGTACCAGAAAAACAGCAGAAAACCGGAACCGCGGCGTGGTGCGGCGGAAAAGCGTGTGCCGCAAAAAAAAGGATAAAATGAAAGTCCCCTGCCAGAAATGACAGAGGACTTTTTTATATGGAGCAGTAGGAGAAAAAAGTTATAATCTTATTTTTGCCGCGGCGAAACGATTTTATAGTAAGTACGTGTGGTAATGGCATAGACCATAACATAAACGGCTGCAAAAACCGCAATGGTGCACAGCGTACATGTGGCAAACAGCGGCACGTTTTGCAGCTGCAGGCACGCCAACAGCTTTGTCATGTACTTGAAGGACGCAGCCATGTGAATGCATGCAATGAGAAGCGGCAGGAAGAAAACAATCAGGACCTGGCTGTGAATGGCTTTCTTTACTTCTGCGGTGCTCATTCCAACTTTGCGCATGATGCCGAAGCGTTCCACATCGTCATAGCCTTCGGAAATCTGTTTGTAGTAAATGATGAGAACAGTGGCCATTAGGAACAGCACACTCAGGAAGATGCCGAGGAAAAGCAGTCCACCGCACATATCGCGGTAGGATATGGTCATATCCGCTCGGCTGTGTACAGAAATCCGCATGGAGCCGTTGCTGCTCGTCCGGATATTGCTTGGGATGCTGCCCGTCAGCTCATGGAGCAGCGCCAGTTGTTGCGCCTGTGTGCCGCCGGTGTCGAAGTTCAGCAGATACTGATATTCATAGGCATTGGGGCTGCCGCTCGGTTTTTTCTGTATATAGGCTTTGTACGCCTGATAAATCGTGTTCAGCACCTTTTCATCTTTTACAATGACAGTATGAGAATTCGCTATAAAAGCGGACATATCTTGGCCGAGGGAAGCGGTCTGCAGGCGGGTTTTTACACGGTACGTTTTCCCGTTCAGCTGGAAAGTGTCCGGTAGATTGCCGTAAAAGGTATGCACAGCCACTTCATCATCGGCAAGGTTCAGCTTTTTGCCGGATGAGGCGTCATAATCGGTTTCGGTTAGGAAAGTGAAGAAAGTGCTGGAGGATATATTGGTATCGTTAATTCTGGTAAAGCTAAAAATTCCGTTTGCGGTGCCCTTTGCCATGACGTTCAAACTGCGGCCGCTGCTTTGGTTTTTCACGGACAGCCCTTTTTCGGTGGCTATCTTTTTTACAAAGGCCGGCAGAGTATCTGCTGCGGTGTTGTTTGCATCTGATATGGAAAGACAGAAGTCCTGCGGGCACTGTGTTGCAATGCAGTTGTCAGCGCCGATATTCAGGGAAATGGTTGTGGAAACCATGACCATGACCATGGTCGCCAATACACAGATGCTGGCAAGGCCGGCTGCGTTCTGCTTCATCCGGTAAATTAGTCCAGAAACGGAAACAAAATGATTGGGCTTATAGTAAAAGTTTTTATTTTTCTTCAGCAGCTTCAGCAGGGCAACAATACCGGAAGTGAACAGGAAATAGGTGCCGATAATGACAAGAACGACCGCAACGAAGAACAAGCTAATCGCCGCAATCGGGCTTTCCGTTGTCAGGGCAATATAATAGCCGATGCCGGTTAAGACGAGACCGATAATTGCCAGCACCCAGTTTGCCTTTGGCTCTTTTTCGCCGACATTGCCGCCGCGCAGCAGTTCCACCGGATGCAGAATATGAATACGCAGACGATTGACAATTAAAATCACAAGGAAAACAGCACCGAAAAGCAGGGCAGTCAGCAGCATACTGTTTGGGTCAACATAAAACTCAATGGAACTGCTTAGGCTGGTCACTTTGCAGAGGATAAGCAGGAACAACTTACTTAACAGAATGCCGCCGCCGATGCCGCCGCCCATGGTGATCAGATACGCATATATGGTTTCCCAGCCAAGGATGCGGCCAATATGGCGCTTTTCCATACCCAGCACATTGTAAAGGCCCAGTTCTTTCTGCCGGCGCTTCATTAGGAAACTGTTGATATAAAATAGGATAATCACCGAAAAAATGCCGATGATGACGGTGCCAAACTGCAGCATCATAGTACATGTGCTATGAATTGTTGCAACGCCGCGGTTGTTAGCAAGGAAAGACATAATGTAGAACATCGCCGCGGTAAATGAACTGGCAACTAAGTACGGAATGTAGAATTTACTGTTTAGACGCAGATTCTGCGCACCGAGCTTCATGTAGAAATTCTTACCCATTTTTCTCACCGCCTGTTGCAATCAGCGTTGCAGTGTTGGAGATCAGGGAAAACATTTCCTCCGTGGTATGTTCACCACGGTACAGTTGGTGGAACACTTCGCCGTCACGGATGAAGAGAACACGCTGGGCATGGCTTGCGGCACGCACGCTGTGTGTTACCATCACAATCGTCTGGCCACTGGCGTTTAGGTGGTCAAAAATCTGCATCAGTGAATCGGCGGAGCGGGAGTCCAGTGCACCGGTCGGCTCGTCAGCTAGCAGCAGTTTTGGGTTGGTGATGATTGCGCGGGCTACTGCGGCACGCTGTTTCTGACCGCCGGAAACTTCATAGGGGAACTTCTGCAGCAGGTCAGAAATGCCCAGTTTCTTTGCAATGGGGTCCAGCCGCTTTTTCATTTCCGGATATTTTTTCCCTGCTAGGACGAGCGGCAGAAAAATATTGTCCTGCAGATTGAAGTTGTCCAGCAGGTTAAAGTCCTGGAACACAAAGCCGAGATTGTCACGGCGATAGGCGGAAAGTTCCCTTTCCCGCAGCTCGGCTGTGTTTTTGCCGTCCAGCACAACCTTGCCAGAAGTGGGTGTGTCCAGTGCTGCAAGGATATTCAGCAGCGTGGTTTTACCACTGCCGCTTTCACCCATTACTGCAACATACTCACCGCGTTCCACCGAAAAAGTGACGTCGCGTAGTGCCTGTACATGGGTGCCACCCAGGCGGGTTGTATATATTTTTTTCAGGTTGCTGACTTCTAAGAATGACATAATCAAAATTCCTCCTGCTCTGTTGATATACCAAGTATAACAGAACAGGAGGAACTGCTGCCATAGAAATAGCTTACACTTTGTGCCGCAACCTTACATTCCTGTAAGATTGCCTGTCATATCAGCGCAAGATTTATTCAATAGGAAGGTTTTTGCTTGCAAGGCCGATTTTTACGGTTGTGCCTTTCCCAACGGTTGATGTAATGGCAAACGTATGAGAGAGCTTTTTTAGGACACAGCGGCATAGGTACAGCCCAATGCCGGTCGATTTTTTATCCATGCGGCCGTTGCAGCCGGTAAAGCCTTTCTGCCCGATACGCGGCAGGTCTTCCGGTGCAATGCCGATGCCGGTGTCGGCGATGACCAGGGTAGCGGGCTGTTCCAGATAAATGCTGACCGAGCCTGCGTGTGTGTATTTCAGAGAATTGGACAAGACCTGTTCAATGACAAAGGAAAGCCATTTTTCATCGGTCAGTATCTGGCAGGAGATGGGCTGATAATGCAGGGCAATTTTCTGACGGATAAACAGCGGGGCGTATTTGTGCACAGCACTGCGGACAATGCGGTCCAAAGAACAGAATTTGATAACAAAGTCCGTACTGTCACTGCCCAAACGAATGTAGGATAGAATCATATTAACGTATTCTTCCATGTGAAACAGGCTGTCACACAGGGCGTCATGGTCTTCACTTTGGTCGGACTGCAGCAGAATGTGCATGGCAGAAATCGGTGTTTTAATCTGGTGTGCCCACAGCGTGCAGTAGTCCAGCATATCCCGGTGCTTCTGGTCATATGTGGTTGTCTGCATGGACATATAGGCAAACAGGGATTTCAGAAGGTCTTGATAATCTTTTTCCATCAAAGTGCGCGGTTCCGGCAGAATGTCCAGACCGAACATAACCTGTTTCTGTAACTTTTGCAGCCAAAAGTGCTTCTGGCGGAAATGCAGAAAATCAACCAGTGCAATCAGCGCACCAGCCACAGCGGACAGCAGACAAGCATAACCGACCGCCTGCAGCGGCAGGTTATACAAAAAGAACACAGCGATAAAAATAAGTGCCGCGGTTTCTACCAACAGCAGAGATTTGTGGTGCATTTGCAGATACGAAAAAAACAGTTTCATACGGTCACCATATACCCAAGGCCTTTCTTCGTCAGAATAAAGTTTTTAAGGCCTATTTTTTCCAGTTGCTTACGCAGACGGTTGATGTTGACCGTCAGCGTATTTTCGTCTACATAGCTGTCCGTTTCCCATAGGCGTGTCATCAGGTCATCACGGCGGACGACACGGCCTTTCTTTTCCATCAGTGCCTGCAGGATTTTCAGCTCATTTTTGGTTAGGGAAAGTTTTTGGTCCTGATAGGACAGCGTGCTGTCTGACAGATTCAGGATAGCGCCACCGTTTTCAATCAGGTCTGCCGGTGCACCAAAATCATATGTGCGACGCAGTACAGCCTGTATTTTGGCCGTCAGCACATTCAAGTCAAAAGGCTTTGCAATAAAATCATCTCCGCCCATATTCATGGCCATGACAATATTCATATTGTCAGAAGCGGAAGAGAGAAAGATAATCGGCACTTTGGAAATGCGCCGAATTTCCTGGCACCAGTGATAGCCGTTGTAAAAGGGCAGAGAAATATCCATCAGCACTAGCTGCGGAGCGGTCTTGACAAATGCCTCAGTCACGTGCTGAAAATCTTGTACAGTGGCGCACTGCAGATCCCATGTTTCCAGGTGCTTTGCAATAGCGGACGCAATAATTGCGTCGTCTTCTACAATGAAAATGCGATACAAATCAATTTTCCCTCCTGCGGTTTAATCATTTTTATTATAGCATACCGAAGGGAAAAATGCAGCCGGACACTTTTGGCGGAACTTGCTCTTTTTTCGCAATCCGTTTACAATAGAAACAGAATAGAATTGAGAAAATGCGGACGCGTTTACGCGGCGCGGGAAAAGGAGCAAGACATATGAAAATCGGGTTTATCGGCTGCGGCAATATGGCAAAGGCAATGATTGCCGGCATTCTGAAAAACGGCCTATGTGCACCGGCAGACATTACTGTCTCGGCAAAGACGGACGCCACACTGGAAAAAGCCAAAGCACAGTACGGCGTTTGCACACAGCAGAAAAATGCAGCAGTGGCACAGGTGGCGGACATTTTGGTACTGGCGGTTAAGCCGCAGTACTACGAGAAAATTATCCGGGAGATTCGCGGCTGTGTCGATTCCAGCAAGCTGATTATCACCATTGCGCCGGGCAAAACACTTTCATGGCTTGCGGAGCAGTTCAGCGGCCCAATCCCGATTGTCCGGACTATGCCGAATACACCTGCCATGGTGGGGGAGGGCATTACGGCAGCCAGCCCCAACGAATATGTGACACCGGAGCTTTTGGATACTGCACTGCAGGTTTTGCGCAGCTTTGGCAAGGCAGAAGTCATTCCGGAAAATCTGATGGATGCTGTGGTGGCTGTCAGTGGCAGTTCTCCCGCTTATGTGTTTCTGTTTATTGAGGCGATGGCGGACGCCGCGGTGGCGGACGGAATGCCGCGCAGTCAGGCGTATACATTTGCGGCACAGTCCGTTTTGGGCAGCGCAAAAATGGTGCTGGAAACCGGCAAGCATCCGGGCGAATTGAAGGACATGGTGTGCTCGCCGGCCGGAACGACCATAGCGGCCGTGCGTGTACTGGAGGAAAAAGGCCTGCGTGGCTGCGTTATGGACGCCATGAAGGCCTGCTCCGATAAAGCAAAGTCCGTATAAAAGTAGGCCAAGACAGCCGACCAATTTATATAAAAAGAGCAGCGAAAACCATTTTCATACGGCTTTCGCTGCTCTTTTTAATATTGGAACAGAAGATAAAAGAAATGACTTATTCAGGCTGTACCTTATGGCACGCGACAAAATGATTCGGGCGTATTTCCTGCAGCTTTGGAGATTTGCTGCGGCAGACATCATCTGCATAAGGACAGCGGCTTGCAAACGGGCAGCCCGGTTTTGGATTGATGGGGCTTGGGACTTCACCGCGCAGAATCTGTGTCTTTTTCTGCGCTTCCTTGTCCGGGTCCGGAATTGGAACAGCTGCCAGCAGAGCCTGGCTGTACGGATGCAGCGTATGCGCATAAATTTCATCACTGTCGGCCAGTTCCAGCAGATTGCCAAGATACATAACGGCGATTCGGTCGGAAATGTATTTGACAATGTTCAGGTCATGGGCGATGAACATATAAGTTAGGCCAAGCTTTTTCTGCAGGTCCTTCAGCAGGTTAATAATCTGGCTTTGAATAGAAACATCCAGTGCGGAAATCGGTTCGTCACAGACGATGAACTCCGGTTCAATGGCCAGCGCACGGGCAATGCCAATACGCTGCCGCTGGCCACCGCTGAATTCATGCGGAAAACGGTTGGCGTGTTCACGGTTCAGACCAACCGTTTCCAGAAGCTCATAGACACGCTCCTGGCGTTTTTGAGCGTCATACATATTGTGAATTTCCATGCCTTCGGAAATAATCGTGCCGACGGTCATACGGGGGTCCAGCGAAGCATACGGGTCCTGGAAAATAATCTGCGCTTTTTCCGAGTAGGCAAAGCGGTCCTTGGTACGCTTTAGGTCAACCGGCTTTCCACGATATTTGATGGTGCCTTTTGTTGGGTGATAAATGCCCATGACAACGCGGCCCAGAGTGGACTTGCCGCAGCCGGATTCACCGACGACACCCAGTGTTTCACCTTTGTAGATATCCATGGTGATGTCGTTGACAGCAACCAGTGTTTCTTTTTTGCTTATCTGGAAGTGTTTGGAGATATGGTCAAGCTCAATCAGCTTTTCTTTTGCCATTACTTGTCAGCCCCCTTCTTTGCGGCGGTATCCGCTGCCGGAGCAGCAGACGGTTCCGCTTTGTCGCCCGGGAAATCTGGGTGTAGACGCCAGCAGGAAGCGGTATGGTTTTCACCAACGGTAAATTCCGGCGGCTGCTGTTCACGGCAAATGTGCATACAATATTTGCAGCGGCTGGCAAATGCACAGCCCTTTGGCGGTGCAAACAAGTCCGGCGGTGTGCCGGGAATGCTGACCAATGCCTTGCTGCGGTCGGTGTCAACAGTTGGCAGACTGCGCAGCAGGGCAGAAGTGTAAGGGTGCTTATGATTGTAAAAGATATCCTTCGAAGAGCCGTTTTCTACAATCTTGCCGGCATACATAACGGAAACGCGGTCAGCCAAATTGGCAACAACGCCAAGGTCATGCGTAATCAAAATAATGGCGGTTCCGAGTTCCTCCCGGATTTTACCCATCAGCTGCATAATCTGTGCCTGAATGGTTACGTCCAAAGCCGTAGTGGGTTCGTCGGCAATCAGCAGTTTTGGATTGCAGGAGAGCGCCATAGCAATCATGGCACGCTGACGCATACCACCGGAGAATTCATGCGGATACTGCATAGCGCGTTCTTCTGCGTTTGGAATCTGCACCATTTTCAGAAGCTTAATAGCTTCTTCTTTACACTCCGCTTTAGAAAGATGCTTGTGTTTGCGCAGTGTTTCTGTCAGCTGCTTGCCCACACGCATGGTCGGGTTCATGCAGGTCATCGGGTCCTGGAAAATCATGCTGACCAGTGCGCCGCGGATATTCTGCATTTCCTTTTCGCTTGCTGCGACAATATCTTTGCCGCACAGGCTGATGCTGCCTTCCTTAATACGGGCCGGCGGCATAGGGTTCAGTTTCATAATGGTCTGTGCCGTTACACTTTTGCCGCAGCCGGATTCACCGACGATGGCAAGAATTTCACCGGCGTTGACGTGCAGGGTAACACCGCGCACGGCATGGACTTCACCAGCATAAGTATCAAAAGAAACATGTAAATTTTTAACATCCAGTATTTGTTCCATTTCCTTACCTCCTCAGCTTCGGGTCGAAGGCGTCACGCAGCTGGTCACCCAGCAGGTTGAACGAAAGCATTGTGACGCAGATGAAGAGGGCGGGAACGACCAGCTCAAACGGATACTGCTGGAATACAGCAATGCCGTCGTTGGCCAAAATGCCCCAGGAAGAGTTTGGCGGTGCAATGCCCAGACCCAGCATGGACAGGAACGCTTCTGTAAAGATGATGTTCGGGATATCCAGTGTAACGTTGACAATAATCACGCTTAAAATGTTTGGAACCAGGTGTTTGCCGATAATGCGGTTTGGCTTTGCGCCCATTGCCTTTGCGGCAATTAGAAATTCCTGTTCATTCAGGCTGATAACTTGTCCTCGTACCAGACGTGCCATACCGGTCCACCCGGTAATGGAGTAGGCAATGATAATGCTGCCAAGGCCACGGTCCATAACAATCATCAGAAGCATAACGATAATCAAATAAGGAATGCCGCTGATGATTTCGACAATACGCATCATCACGTTGTCGACAGCACCGCCAAAATATCCGGAAATGCCGCCGTATACGACACCTACCGCACAATCAATCAAAGCAACGGCGAAGGCAACAGTCAGCGAAACACGGGCACCAGCCCAGGTACGCACCCAAATATCACGGCCCAGTGCATCTGTGCCGAAGATATGCAGGTTATGGGTAACTGTATCAATTGACATGGGATGCTGGTTCGCAAAGGCCACATTCTGCTGAGATACACTAAAGGCGCTAAATACGGGCAGGAAAATAGCACCCAAAATCAATAATATCAAAATAATCATGCAAACCACGGCGGTTGGGCTGCGGCGCAGACGGTTAAAAGCATCTTTGCCAAAGCTGATAGAAGGCCGCGCGATTGCTTCCATATTAGTGGAATCCGTTCCAACCAGTTCAAATGCCTGCTCATCAATATGACCGGAAAGGTCATACTTTAAAGCGGCCGCAGGCTGTGGTGCAGTTTGTTTTTTAGCCATCGTGTCCTTCTCACTCCTTTCCGCCAGTCAGTTTGACGCGTGGGTCAATCAGGCAGTAAATAATATCAACAATTAGGTTTGCAAACACAAGGAATGCACCGTAGAACATGGTTGTGCCGGAAATCATGGTGTAGTCGTTAGTCTGTACGCAGGAAACAAAATATTTGCCCAGGCCGGGAATGGTGAAGATGTTTTCCACCACGAAGGCACCGGTCAGTACAGCAGCGACCAGCGGGCCCATAACGGTGACCACCGGCATAATCGCGTTGCGTACGGAATGCCGCCAAATAATCTGGCTGCGGGAAAGGCCTTTTGCTTTTGCTGTCTTAATGTAGTCCTGCCCAAGTACGTCCAGCATACTGGTACGCATCAATCGGCTGATGGTAGCCATAGAGCCAAACGCAAGGGCAAGAGCGGGTAGAATTTTAGCATTGACGGAGTCCCAGCCCATAATGGCGAATACACACATTCCAGTTGCCTCAAAGAGCTTAAGGCCGAGGAAATACTGCAAAAGAGCACCGATGATAAAGGACGGGACCGAAACACCAATCAGCGCCACCAGCATGGCAATGGTATCTCCGGCTTTGCCGCGGTGAACTGCCGCGACAATGCCCAGCAGCAGGCCGATAACAAAGGCAAAAATCAGGGAACGAATGCCAAGGTCCAGTGAAACAGGGAACGCCTGCCCAATAACATCGGCAACCGGGCGTTTGTCTGCCAGGGAAATGCCGAAATCACCGTGGAAAATGTTGGCAACGTATAAAATGAACTGTGTGAATAGCGGCTTGTCCAGGCCATATTTTGCGTTCATGGCCGCTTTGGTTTCGGGGGGGATGGCCTTAGCACCGACGAATGGGTCGCCGGGGATTAGATGCATCAGAATAAAAGTGACAGCGATGAGCACGAAAATCGTGATCAGGGAGTATACCACTCGTTTCAGTATGTACGAAACCTGTTTTGGCAAGCGAAATCAACTCCTTTGAATTAGCAGCATTCCTTTTCCGTCTGGGCACAAGGGGGGGGCCAAGAGCGTCCCGCTTCCCGTGGCAGCCATTTGCCCGTGCGGTACAGCGCTGCAATAGTATAGTGTTTGCAGATTTTCGTGAACCCAGTGGTCATGAGGCGTCTGCAGCCTGAAAATATCCGCAGGGGAAAAGGTTTCCCCTGCTTATGAAAGGTGCAAAAGGCGGTTTGTCTTTTGCACCTTTCATAAGCAAATAGAGCCACGGTGACCATGGCTCTATTTGCAGATAGACACAATAGAGTGAAATACCGAAACTGTTTGCAGGAAACTGCTTCAGCATTGTCCCTTTTCATAAAGCGTGGCGGAAAACCGCAGCGGCCGCTTTCAGAAAGCTCCGGTACCGCTGCAGCTGGGCAGGGAGAGGACACTGTCCGGTTTGTATAAAAACCATTTTCCGCTCCTTATACCCATAAAACAAGATATGAATTTTAGAAAAAGACTACTTGCATATAATACTGCAAAAAGCGGCATATTGCAAGCCAAAATCCACATTAGCAACATTTTCCCGACACACTTTGTTCTCTTTTGAAGGTATACTTTTGCGTGACGACAAAGAAAAACAGACAGACAGCTGCACTGAAACAAGCGCAGTTGCCTGTCTGTTATCGTTCGTTCTTTTACTGGGAATCTTAAATACGCAGCGTGTGTATACAGAAATTAGCCAACGATTTTTGCGCCGTCCGTAAAGTCGAATTCCTGGAAGCCGGAACGGGTCATGCCGGTAAGCTTCGAGGAAACGACATACGGAACGGTTTCAAAGTACAGCGGGTAGATAGCGCAGTCGGTGGAACAGACCAGCTTTTCTGCCTGGCGCAGGTAATCCTGACGCTTTGCTTCGTCAGCTTCTTTGGTAGCTTTTGTAATCAGGCTGTCGTATTCTTTGCTGGAATATTGGCCGTTATTGTTGCCGTTGCCGGTTGTCCACATATCCAGATAAGTCATAGCATCGTTGTAGTCCGGGGACCAGCCAGCAAAGACCATATCGAAGTTGTGGTTGTTCATAGCGGAAAGACGGGATTTAAAAGCCATCGGCTTCAGTTCCACGTTGATGCCCAATACAGACTTCCACTGCTCCTGATAGAAAGCAGCCTGCTTTTGTGCGCCGGAAGTATCGTCTGTAATCAGGGACAGCTTAAAGGTATCCTTTGTCAGGCCGGCTTCTTTCAGGCCCTCTTCAAAGAGCTTTTTTGCATCTGCAGCGTTAAAGCCGACCAGCTTTTCGCGGCCATTTGCATAGTTTTTGCCGTTGGCACCACTGATGTTGGTCGGTACCAGACCGTCAGCAGCGACGGAGTTGTCGCGCAGAACGTTCTTTACAAGGCTGTTGACGTCGATTGCTTCGCCCAGAGCCTTGCGAATCTTGGCGTTGTCGAGGCCCTTCTTCTTGGTGTTGTACTGGAAATACCAGTTCGCACCAGAAACATAGCTTTCAATCGGCTGGCCCTGAGTCTTCAGGGCGTCCAGCTGGTCACCGTTGACGTTGATGCAGTCAACCTGGCCAGCCTTGAAGGAGTTGATGTTGGAGTTAGCGTCCTTAATCATAACATACTTTACTTTGTTAATCTGGTTGTTCTTCGCATCCCAGAAATCAGGGTTCTTGGTTACGATGATGTGGTCGTCATGTGTCCACTCGGTCAGCTTATATGCACCGTTGGTGACGATTTTCGTTGCGTCCTTGGCGTACTTGTCAGCGCCGATGGACTCATAAGCCTTCTGGTTCAAAGGCATATAAGCGGTAAAGGCCATCATCTGCAGGGCGTAAGGCAGCGGGTTTTCAAAGGTCAGCTCAATGGTGTAGTCGTCCTTTGCTTTGCAGCCGAGGTTCTTCTCAGCAGCTGCGACCTTTGCCTTTTCGGCAGCGGTGCGCTTTGTGGCCGGTGTCTTGGTGGCATCAAAGTAAGCCCGGCCGTTTTTGATGTTTGTGTACACGATGAAAGCATAGGGTGCGGCGTTGGACTGGTCCATGCACTGTTCCCATGCGTAGATGAAGTTTTTTGCGGTGACCTTGTCGCCATTGCTCCATTTTGCGTCCTGCCGCAGGTGGAAGGTGTAGGTCTTTTTGTCCGCGCTGACTTCCCACTGGGTAGCCATATCCGGCTCCGGCTTGTTGTTTTTGTCCAGCCGTGTCAGGCCGGACATAACCATACGCAGAATATCGGAAGAGGCAACATCCTGTGTCTGAACAGTGTTCAGCTCTGGGGGCTCGGCACGAAGGTTTACGGTGACCATGTCCTTGTCAGGAGTGCCAGGGTATAAATTTTTGGTAGATGCAGCAGAGGTTCCGGAAGCAGCCCCGGAAGCAGCAGTGCCGCCTGCGCTGCTGCCGCAGGCAGCCATGGAAACGGCCAGGGTACCCGCAAGAAGCAGAGCAACGACTTTTTGCGCATTCTTCATAACATTTCCTCCATTCGATTGTTCATTCTCACTCTTTCGTACTCAACACGCTACATCGCATATTATACTTCTGAGGTAGGGGAATTGCAAGCATACGGCACTTGATAAGAATTCCCAGATGCACAAACATGTGAGTTCAGCCTGCAAAATATTTGTGCAGAAGAGATATTTATTTGCTGAAAAAGGGATTTTCGTTAGCCGGAATTTAGAAAGGCAGCTTGATAAACTGATATCAGAATGGCGTCGCTTAACAAGGGAACGGAGACCTTTTGCCTAACAAAAAAGCTTTCCCGCATTTTCAAAATTCATTGCTGCAGTATTTTCCCATACCAATATATAAAGAGAGAGAAACCAAAGAAGCGGAAAAAACACGTCTTTGTGACAGGAAAAGAACGTTTTCACATACTTTTGTTAAAAAGGGATAGAAAAAACATACAAAAAGTATTATAATATTGTCGTTGCAGAGAAAGGCAGAGACTCACTCACCCGGGGAGTTCTGCATATCCATTGACAGGGAGGTACTATGCAGATTTGAAACGCATTTTTTTAATTGTACTGGATAGTGTTGGCATCGGCGAAATGCCGGACGCCAACGTGTACGGAGATGAGGGCAGCAATACGTTGGCAGCAGCTGCCACCAGCCCTTCTTTCTCCATGCCTAATATGCAGAAACTGGGCCTTTTTAACATCGATGGTGTTTCCTGCCGCCCCGCGGCGGAAAATCCCACCGGTGCGTTCGCACGCATGACAGAGGTTTCAAAAGGCAAAGACACAACGATTGGTCACTGGGAAATAGCAGGCATTAACTCTACAAAGCCGATGCCAACCTACCCCAATGGTTTTCCGCTGGACCTGCTGGAAGAGTTCAGCCGCCGGACCGGACGCGGCGTGCTGTGCAACCGGCCGTATTCCGGTACAGAAGTGATTAAGGACTACGGACAGGAGCAGCAGCGCACGGGTGCCCTCATTGTATATACCTCAGCGGACAGTGTGTTTCAGGTGGCTGCCCATGAGGATATTGTTCCGGTGGAAGAGCTTTATAAAGACTGTGAAATTGCCCGTAAGATTTTAACAGGAGAGAACAGCGTTGGCCGCGTCATTGCAAGGCCGTATATCGGCACATGGCCGAATTACACCCGCACAACCCGCCGCCACGATTTTTCCCTCCGGCCGCCGGAAGTTACCATGCTGGACCAGCTTTCGGACGCAGGCAAAGACGTCATAGCGGTCGGCAAGATTAATGACATTTTTGCGGGCTGCGGCATTACGGAATTTACCCGCACAACCGGAAATGATGACGGCTTGGAGAAAACGCTTGCTTTGACAAAGCGTGACTTTAACGGCCTCTGCTTTGTCAATCTGGTGGACTTTGATATGCTGTATGGTCACCGCAACGACGTGGAGGGCTATGCCAAAGGCTTGACTGCTGTGGATAAAGCGATTCCGGGACTGCTGGAGAATATGGGACCGGACGACCTTTTGATGTTCACCGCTGACCACGGCTGTGACCCCAGCACGCCCAGCACCGACCATTCCCGCGAATATACGCCGTGGATGATTGCTGGACCAAAAGTGAAGGCGGGCGCAAATTTGGGTACCCTGCCGACTTTTGCGGATATTGGCGCAACCATTCTGGACGCTTTTGATGTGCCGCAGAAGATTACCGGCACTTCCCGCTTAACACAGATTTTAGGCTGACTTGGAACTTTTATTTTGCTGTACAGCCTGCAGTACGGCAGTGTGCCGTGTATCCGTGCGGGTTTGCATAAAATCTTTTATCTCATCTGTTTTTACAGGAGGAAGAAAAAATGAAAAAAATGAACAAACTGCTGGCCGCTGTTCTAGCCGGCGCCGTAGCTGTTTCGGCAGCAGGCTGCGGTGGTGCCGCAAGTTCCGGTTCTTCTGCAGCAGCGGGCGGTGCCGCATCTGCAGCCAGCACTTCCGGCGCAGCAGGCAGCGCAAAGGGCTATAAGATTCGCATGGTTACCGATACCGGCGGAGTCAACGACCAGTCCTTCAACCAATCTTCTTGGGAGGGCCTGCAGAACCTGAAGAAAGAAGCCAGTGCGGATATCAACTACATGGAATCCAAGCAGGAAAGCGACTATGCCACCAACCTGGACAAGGCTGCTGACGATGACGCAAAGCTTATCTGGGGCATCGGTTTCGCTATGGCAAAGGCTATTAGCACAGCAGCTAAGGCAAATCCGGATATCAATTATGCCATCGCTGATAACGGCTATGATGCTTCCAGCATGCCGAAAAATGTGACGGGCGTTATGTTCCGTGCACAGGAGCCTTCTTTCATTGTCGGTTACATTGCAGGCAAGACTACAAAGACCGGTAAGGTCGGTTTTGTCGGCGGTATCAACAGCAACATCATCGACCAGTTCGAGTATGGCTATAAGGCCGGTGTTGCCTATGCGGCAAAAGAACTGAATAAGAAGATTACGGTCAATGCACAGTATGCAGAGAGCTTCTCCGATTCTTCCAAGGGCAAGGCAATCGCAAACAGCATGTACTCCAGCGGCTGCGACATTGTGTTCCATGCAGCCGGTGGTGTTGGCGTTGGTGTTATCAATGCTGCAAAAGACAGTGGCAAATACGCTATCGGCGTTGACCGTGACCAGGCTTACCTGGCACCGAACAATGTCCTGACCTCTGCACTGAAGCTGGTTCATTCCGCAGTTGAGGACGTTTCCAAAAAGTCCATGAAGGGCGAGGCAATCGGCGGCAAGACCTACACCTACGGCCTGACCGAAGATGCTGTTGGCATTCCGACCGAGCATAAGTTGATGGGCGACGCTACTTATAATGCTGCTATGAAGGTCGAATCCGACATTAAGAGCGGCAAAATCGTGCCTCCGGCAAACAAGGCAGAGTACGAGAAGTTCCAGAAAACACTGTAAGAACGAATAAAATCGGGATACTCTCATTGAGTTCCCTGTAAGGGCGGAACGCTCTCCTTGGGCGCTCCGCCTTTTTCGGAATTCAGTCATCCTACGCGGAGGTAAGACGAAATGGAGGTCAGCAGCGAGTATGCTGTGCAAATGCGCGGCATAACGAAATATTTTGGTACTTTTTGTGCGCTGGACCATGTGGACCTGAATGTAAAGAAAGGCACGATTCACTCTTTACTGGGCGAAAACGGTGCGGGCAAAAGTACGCTGATGAATGTGCTGTACGGGCTTTACCAGGCAGATGAGGGTGAGATTTACCTGAACGGGAAAAAGGCAGATATCACCAGCCCTAATGTGGCCATTTCCCACGGCATCGGCATGGTGCATCAACACTTCATGCTGGTGGATAATTTTACGGTTACACAGAACATTATCCTCGGCAACGAAACGACCAGCCACTTTGGTGTGCTGAACATGAAAAAAGCACGGAAAGACGTTGAAAATCTGGTAAAAAAATATGGACTGGAAGTGGACCCCGACGCAAAAGTAGAGGACATTTCTGTTGGTATGCAGCAGCGTGTGGAAATTTTGAAGGCGCTGTACCGCGGTGCCGATTTGCTGATTTTGGACGAACCGACAGCTGTCCTGACACCACAGGAAATTGATGACCTGATTAAAATCCTGCACAATCTGATTGCCGACGGCAAAACCATTATCATTATTACACATAAGCTGAAAGAGATTAAGGCAAGTTCCAGCACCTGCACCATCATTCGCCGCGGCAAGTATATCGATACCGTGAATGTGGCGGATTGTGATGAGGAGGACTTAGCGTCCAAAATGGTTGGCCATGCGGTACAGTTGGTGGTACAGAAGACGCCGGCAAAACCGGGCAAGACAGTTTTTGAAATTGACAATCTGCACGTTAAGGACGAACGCGGTCTGCCAGCGGTCAATGATTTGTCGCTAAAGGTGCACGCAGGCGAAATTGTCGGTTTGGCAGGCATTGACGGCAACGGCCAAAAAGAGCTGGTAGAGGCCATTACCAACCTGTGCAAAACGGAAAGCGGAACCATTCGGATAAACGGTACGGAAATTCAGAATACCACACCGTACAATACAGTGCACCACAAGGTCGCAACGATTCATGAGGACCGCCAGCGCCGCGGTTTGGTTATGGACTTTTCAGTAAAAGAAAATATGGTACTGGAAAAGTACAATCAGGAACCGTTCTGTCACCGGGGGCTGCTCAACCGCGGTGAAATTGCGTCCTACACAAAGGACCTCATTAAGGACTATGATATTCGTCCGGCGGACTGTGTGGACGAACCGGCCCGCGGTCTTTCCGGTGGCAACCAACAAAAGGTTATCATCGCTCGTGAAGTGGCGAACGAGCCGGATTTGCTGATTGCCGTGCAGCCGACACGCGGACTGGACGTCGGCGCAATCGAGTATGTACATAAGACACTGATTCGGGAACGGGACCACGGCTGTGCCATTCTTTTGGTGTCGTTGGAACTGGACGAGATTATGAGCGTTTCTGATACGATTTCTGTTCTGTACAAGGGACAGATTGCAGGCAGTTTTAAGCAGGGCGAAGTGGACGAGAAAACAATAGGCCTGCTGATGGCAGGAGGCAAACTGAATGGATAGAACAGTAAAAATCCTGAAAAAGCCGATTACCTCTACGATTATCGCTATTTTGTGCGGTTTCCTCGTGGCAGCCATCGTGCTGGCCGTAACCGGCTACAACCCGGGGGCGTCCTTCGGTGCCCTGTTCAACGGCATTTTGGGGCGGCCAAAGTACATTTCCAACGTGATTATCAAGGCAACCCCCATTACGCTGACTGCCCTGAGTGTGGCGTTTGCCTATAAAGTGGGGCTGTTCAATATCGGCTCAGAAGGGCAGTACATAGTGGGTGCGATGACCGCAAATATTGTAGGCTATCTGTGCAATTTTCCACCGGTCATTCAAATTCCGCTGGTTGTGATTTCCGGCATGGTTGCCGGCGCGCTTTGGGGCGGCATTGTGGGATTCCTGAAGGCAAAGTTCGGCATTCATGAGGTGCTGACCAGCATTATGCTGAACTGGATTGCGCTGTACCTTTCCAATCTGGCGGTGCAGTCCTCTGTCTTCCACCAGCCGAACACAACGGCTGCTTATCCGGTGAATCCCAGCAGCTATACCATGCTGCTGCCGAACTGGAAAACCAGCGACGCGGGCATCGCTTTTCTCAGTCAGCATAAGCTGCTGAAGGAAGTGCTGCTGAAAACGGACGTCAACTTTGGCTTCCTGGTGGCGATTGCCGCTGCCATTCTGGTATGGCTGCTGCTGTACCGTTCTTCCCGCGGCTATGAACTGCGTGCTGTGGGTCTTAACCGGGACGCGGCGGAATTTGCCGGCATTTCCGTCACTAAAAATATCGTGCTTACCATGCTGATTGCCGGTGCCCTTTCCGGTCTGGCAGCATCCATGGCCATTACCGGCACAAATCCGCACCGCATTTCTATCCTTTCCGCCTTTGAAAACAACGGATTTAATGGTTTGTCAGTTGCCTTCATTGCGGGCAGCTCACCAATCGGCTGTATTTTTGCGGGCCTGCTTTTCGGCGGTCTACTGTACGGCGGCCAGTCCATTCAGGCCAACATTGGTGCCCCCAGTGAAATTATCAACATTATGATTGGCACGATTGTGTTCTTTGTTGCCCTGACAAAAGTAGTTCCGGCGCTGGCTGTGCGGCTGGAGAAAAGGGGGATGCGCAATGCTAAATAACATTTCCTTATTGGTAGGAATTACCCTGATGTATTCGGCACCGCTGATTTTTGGTGCTTTGGCGGGTGTCATTTCCGAACGCTCCGGCGTGGTCAACCTCGGTATTGAGGGCATGATGACCGTTGGTGCCTTTGTGGGTGCGGCAGTTGGCTATTTTTCTGGAAACGCGTGGATTGGGTTTCTGGCGGCTGGGATTGCGGGCGCGGCTTTTGCGCTGCTTCATGCCATTGCAGCAGTTACGTTTAAAGCGGACCAGACCATTTCTGGCATTGCGCTGAATTTGATTGGACCCGGGCTGGCGCTGTTCCTGTGCCGCCTGTGTTTCTCCGGTGCGACTATGAGCCAGCCAGTTCCGCACAAGCTGCCGAAAATTTTGGGCGACGCACAGGAAAATACCGTCGCACAGAACCTGAACCTTGACATTACGGTTGTGCTGGCGCTGGCAACTATGCTGATTATGTGGTTTGTGCTGTACCGCACAAAGTGGGGTCTGCGTATTCGTTCTGTCGGTGAGCATCCGGCGGCGGCGGATACGCTGGGTATCAGCGTAGACCGTACACGCTACATTTGTGTCCTTGTTTCCGGTATGCTGGCCGGTTTGGGCGGCGCTTCTATGACACTGGCCGTTATCCAGCAGTTTACACCAACCGCTATCAGCGGCCATGGCTTTATTGCACTGGCCGCAGTGATTTTCGGCAAATGGACACCGCAGGGTGCCTATGGTGCCTGCCTGCTGTTCGGCTTTGCCGAAGCGCTGTCGGTGTTCCTTGGTTTAAAGAATGTGCCGATTCCAACCGAAGTGCTGGCAATGCTGCCTTATATTTTAAGCATTGTGGTACTGGTCCTGTTTGTCGGCCGTTCCGTAGCACCGAAGGCAGACGGCCTGCCCTACGAAAAGGGTACACGCTGAACAATGTAAAAACCGGGACGACTCCCTTGTGTGGTCGCCCCGCTTTTGCTTTTTTGGAAAATTGAGAAAGAAGGATTTTATAATGGATACACAAAAAATATGCAGTATGGTGGACCATACCCTGCTGAAACAGGATGCCACTTGGGCACAGATTCAGAAAATCTGTGACGACGCTATGCATTACCACACGGCTTCCGTGTGTATACCGGCAAGCTATGTGAAACAAGCAAAAGATTATGTCGGGGACCGCATGGCGGTTTGTACGGTAATTGGATTTCCAAACGGATACACGACCACAGCAGCCAAAGTTTTTGAGGCGAAGGACGCACTGGCAAACGGCGCGGACGAAATCGATATGGTTATCAACATCGGTTGGGTAAAGGACGGCTTGTATGACAAAGTGCTGGACGAGATTCAGCAGCTTCGCAAAGCCTGCGGCAACCATATCCTGAAAGTGATTATTGAAACCTGCCTTTTGACGGAAGAAGAAAAAATCCATATGTGCAAAGTCGTGACTGAATCCGGCGCTGACTTTATTAAGACCTCTACCGGATTTTCAGAGGGCGGCGCAACCTTTGCAGATGTGGCGCTGTTCCGGAAATATGTTGGCCCACAGGTGCGTATTAAAGCCGCGGGCGGTATTGCATCCCTTGCAGATGCACAGAAATTCATTGAGCTGGGTGCCAGCAGACTTGGCACCAGCCGCATCATTAAAATTCTGAAAAAGCAGGAAGCGCAGGGCTAATAGGTTTGCGTGGAAAGGGAGAAATTTGATATGCGCATGTATGATATTATCGCAAAAAAACGCGACGGCGGCACACTGACACAAGAAGAAATTCAGTATTTTATTACAGGTTATGTAAACGGAGACATTCCGGATTATCAGGCCAGCGCGTTTCTAATGGCGATTTATCTGCGCGGCATGTCAGCAGCGGAAACCGCACAGCTGACACTGGCCATGGCACATTCCGGTGATATGGTGGACCTGTCTGCTATTTCGGGCATTAAGGTAGATAAACATTCCACCGGCGGTGTAGGGGATAAAACTACCCTGATTGTTGCACCGGTGGCTGCCTCTTTGGGTGTGCGGGTTGCTAAGATGAGCGGACGCGGTTTGGGGCATACAGGCGGCACCATTGATAAACTGGAGTCCATTCCCGGCCTGTCCACGGCGCTGAGTCAGAAACGCTTTTTTGAGATTGTACAGGAAGTGGGCTGCTGTGTTGTCGGACAGACCGGAAACCTGGTGCCGGCGGACAAAAAGATGTATGCCCTGCGGGACGTAACTGCTACCGTCAGTTCTATTCCGCTGATTGCCTCCAGTATTATGAGTAAAAAGATAGCGGCGGGCGCGGACCGGATTCTGCTGGACGTCAAAACCGGCAGCGGTGCCTTTATGAAAACCAAGGAGGACTCCATTCGTCTTGCGGAGGCAATGGTGCAGATTGGTGAACACGTTGGCCGCAGGACAGTTGCGCTCATTACCGATATGGACCGTCCGCTTGGCAGATGTATTGGCAATGCACTGGAAATAAAAGAAGTCTGTCAGACACTGCACGGCGAGGGCCCGGATGACCTGACGACTGTTTGTCAGGAGCTGGCGGCCAATATGCTGTATCTTGCCGGAAAAGGCGAACCGGACGTCTGCCGCAAAATGGCACGGGAACAAATGAGCAACGGCGCAGGCTTTCGTAAATTTGAGGAAATGGCTGCCGCGCAGGGCGGAGATATTTCTGTGTTGGAAAACCCGGACCGTTTCCCCAAGGCTGGAGCATCGTATACCGTTGCAGCGGAACAGGATGGCTGGATGACCGCCATGGATACAGAAAAGTGCGGCATTACGGCGGTTGAGCTGGGTGCCGGACGTGAAAAGAAAGGGGAAGCCATTGACCACAGCGCCGGTATTGTGCTGCAGAAAAAAACCGGCGACCGTGTGCAGCGCGGGGAGCCGATTGCTGTCCTATATGCCGCGACGGACGAAAAGTGCCGTGCAGCTGCGGAGCTTTTCCGCAGCGCGGTTGTAATTAGCAGCCAGAAGCCGACCGCGGTTCCGTTGATTCATGCGAGAGTAACAGCGGATGGTGTAGAAAAATTTGCCTAAAAAATATATTTAATTTCCGGCCGCGGGGGAAAATCCTGCGGCTTTTTCATGTCGTCTTTTTGCCGCTTGTATGTCCGCACGGCGAATTCCGTTTGTCTTGCAGGCAAAAGCATGGTATAATCTATTCAATTAAACAGGATACTGTAAAAATGCGGAAAAAGAGAAAAATTTGTTTTTCCCGTGTTATCAGCAGAAAAAAGAACGAAAAGAGAATACTATGGATTTTCAATCACTGCAAATTATGCCCGAAATTCTCAAAAATTTAAAGCGTACCGGTTATACTGAACCTACACCGATTCAGCAGAAAGCCATTCCGCAGGTGCTGCAAAAGCGCGACCTGTTTGGCTGTGCCCAGACAGGCACCGGAAAAACAGCTGCTTTTGCCGTGCCCATTCTGCAAAGATTGGCACAGGCGCCGGTTTCCGGTCACCCTATCCGCGCATTGGTATTAACGCCTACCCGTGAACTGGCCATTCAAAACTACGACAATTTTCGCTTGTACGGAAAGGGACTTCCTTTAAACTGCTGTGTCATTTACGGCGGTGTCAGCCAGAATGCCCAGGTTCAGCAGCTGAAGAAAGGCGCCGAAATTTTGCTGGCCACGCCTGGTCGGCTGAACGACCTGATTGGGCAGGGCTATATCGACCTGTCACACCTGGAGATTTTTGTATTGGATGAGGCGGACCGCATGTTGGATATGGGCTTTATCCGTGACGTGAAGCGGGTGATTGCACAGCTGCCCGCGCAGCGGCAGAACCTGATGTTCAGCGCTACCTTGCCGAAAGAGATTCGTTCACTGGTGGACAGCATCCTGCAGGACCCGATAGAAATCAGTGTAACGCCGCCCTCTACTACAGTAGACGCCATTGCGCAGGAAGTTTGTTATGTCGATAAAAACAACAAGGGCAAGCTGCTGATTTGGGCGTTGAAAGACCCGCGTATTTCTTCGGCACTGGTCTTTACCCGCACCAAACACGGCGCGGACCGTGTGGTGCGTGACCTTACCCGTGCCGGCATTACAGCGGCAGCCATTCACGGAAACAAAAGCCAGAATGCCCGTCAGGCAGCGCTGACCAAGTTCCGCTGCCATCAGGTGCGTGTGCTGGTGGCAACGGATATTGCCGCCCGCGGCATTGATATTCCGGATATTTCGCACGTCTTTAATTTTGATATTCCGGAAGTACCGGAAACGTACGTCCACCGTATTGGCCGTACAGCCCGTGCCGGCAGCAGCGGCACTGCGATTTCTTTTTGCAGCATCGATGAAAAAGCGGATTTCAAACAGATTGAAAAGCTGATTCGGAAAAAAGTGCCGGAGATTAAAGAGCACCCGTATCCCATGCAGAATCTGGTGCCCATGAGTAAAGAGGAGCGCCAAAAGAAGCAGGTGAAACGCCGTGCTGCAGCACAGGCGGCACGCAATCGCCGCATGGAGAAAGCACCTGCACAGAAACACAGTGCGCCCAAAAAGCCGGAGAAACATACAGCACATCAGAACGTCCACAAAAATGGGGCCAAAGGTAAAGCATCTGCTGGCATTGACGCAGCGAAAAAGCAGAACTTTCCGAAGGCATCTGTTCCCGCCGCAAAAAAGCACAGTCGTCCGGTGGAGAAATCACGTGTGCCTGTGCCAAAGGAATCAGCACATCGGCAGGTACGCCGTGACCTGATGAAATATCTGCCGAAACCGCTGCGCAGCCGTCCGGCTGACCAGCCGCTGAAGCATCATCTGTAAAAAAGCATCCCAAACGAAATGACACCCCTTGCAGAAGGAGGATACTATGGCATTCTCAAAGCCAATGCGCTTTGCCATTTCGGCACTGACAAGGAATACCAGTAAAATCAACATTAAAAAAAGTTATAAACTGGCGCGGCGGTTTGACCGTGCCGCACATCCGTCTTTGCTGCAGCCACTGTACCGCCCCTGGAATCAAGTGGTTTTTTGCCAAGGACATGAGGTCCCTGTACGCATTTTTACACCGGACGGCAGCAAACGCCGCCCGGGGGACCTACTCCTGTTTTTCCATGGCGGCGGTTGGGTGCTGGGGGATATTGACTCCTATAATGATGTGTGTATTTTGATGGCTCGTCTGACGGGCTGCCAGGTCATCAGCGTAGATTATCGTCTGGCACCGGAACACCCCTTTCCGGCAGGACTGCAGGACTGTTTGGCTGCGGTCAGCAGTGTCTTTCTGCACGCGGATACTTTTTCTGTAGATGCTTCCCGCATTACCTTGATTGGCGATTCCGCTGGGGGAAATTTGGCGGCGGCGGTGTCTTTGGTTCTGCGCGACCAAGGAAAAACGGTCCCCGCACGCCAAATTTTGCTTTATCCCAGCACCCATTATGACCACAATCCGAAAACTTCCCCGTATGTGTCTATCCGTACCAATGGGTGGAACAATATGCTCACTTCCCAGCGGGTAGAAGACTATGTCGATTTGTATAAAAGCAGCGATGAGGATTTGCACAATCCGTATTTTGCACCGCTGAATGAAACGGACTGTTCTCGTCAGCCGAAAACATTGGTTTTAACAGCGGAGTTCGATCCGCTGCGGGACGAGGGGGAAGCGTACGGCCAAAAACTGAAAAATGCCGGCAATGTGGTGGAAATGCACCGCATTCCGGACTGTCTGCACGGCTTTTTGTCTTTGCCGGGGTATCCGGTGCCTGTGCGGACGGCCTATCAATATATCAATGCGTTTCTGGATGTTACAGAACATTCCGTACAGCAATGGGAGGAGAAACGCAGCTGAAAGTTTCACACAAGAATTGTGAAAACCTGTTCGGCGGGCGAAGGAGGGAGAATCTTGAGCCATTCGAAGTTTCGGTGGGCACGGCTGGATACAGCAGCGAAAATTTTTCCATGTACCAGCAGCCGCCGCGACCCCAAGGTGTTTTGTTTTGTCTGCGAACTGAAGGAACTGGTACAGCCGGGTCCGCTGCAGCAGGCGCTGGAGCAGACACTGGAGCTGTTCCCAGGCTTTCAAGTCATTTTGAAACGTGGCATGTTTTGGTATTACTTGGAGGAATCAGATATTCGCCCCGTGGCACGAAAAGAGTATCGGCCGCCGTGTTCGCCGCTTTATGACCGTGACGTACACACGCTGCTGTTTGAAGTAACTTACTATGAATGCCATGTTAATCTGGAAGTGTTTCACGCTGTTTCGGACGGAACCGGTGCTATGCACTTTCTGCGGGTTCTTATTTTTCGGTATTTGCAGATTGTACACCCCAAAGAACTGGGGGGACTGCCGGACCTTGACTATGATGCCAGTGAAACACAAAGCATGGATGACAGTTTTGAGCGGTATGCGAATCATCAAAAAAAGCCGAAAACACGCCATGTGCACCGTGCTCTGCACCTGCATGGAACGAAAGAGCCGGACGGAAATTTGAATGTTGTCATTGGAACGGCGCCGGTCAAAGCCCTGTTGGACTACAGTCACCGCTGCAAAACAAGCCTGACGATGGTGCTGTGCGCGCTGGTGATTCGTGCCATTCGCAGCGAAATGCCGGTGCGGGACCTGAAGCGGCCGGTTGTATTGGCTGTTCCAGTCAATCTGCGCAACCATTTCCGTTCCGCTTCAGCGCGCAACTTTTTCAGTGTTATGGACGTTGGCTACAACTTTTCCAAAGGAGACGGCAGTATGCAGGATATCCTGCATACGTTGGAACAGCAGTTTCAGAAGGGCCTTTCTCCGGCGGAGCTGCAGTACCGTGTTAACCAGTATATAGGGCTTATCCGGAACCCGTTTGCGCGGATTTCACCGCTGTCTTGTAAGGATTTTGCCATGCGTGTGGGCTACCGTTCCACCAGCCGAAAAGAGACCAGCGCGGTTTCTAATGTTGGCATTATCCATATGCCGCCGCAGGTTGCGCCCTATCTGCGCCAGTTTGCGGTCTTTGTCAGTACAGAAAAGATGCAGCTATGCAGTTTGACCTATGAGGACAAAATTACATTCAGCTTTTCTTCCGCTTTTGCGGATACAGATATTCAGCGCTGCTTTTTCCGCTTTCTGACAGCGGAGGGAATTCCAGTGGAGGTTGACACAAACCTTTCAGAAAACAGGTAAGGGGGCGCATGATATTGAAATACTGTGATAAGTGTAAAGTTAGTGTTCGGGGAAATCGGGAGCACTGCCCGCTCTGCAATGCAGTTCTGCACGGTGAAGCGGAGCCGAGCGGCTTCCCAAGACTGCCCAATGAACATAAAAAACATAAGCTGTGGATTTCCATTCTGGCGCTTTCCAGTGTGTCGGCGTGTATTATCTGTCTGCTGCTGAATTTTTTGTTTCGCAAACATGGGCAGTGGAGTCTTTTTGTGCTGGGCGGTGTTGTCTGTATGTGGATGACGCTGGGGCTGGCACTTTATAAACAGCGGAATATCCCAAAGACCATGGTATGGGAAGTCTTTTTAGTCGGTCTGCTGAGTGTCCTGTGGGATTATTTTACCGGTTGGCGGGGATGGAGCATCAATTATGTACTGCCAATCGTCAGCATGGGTGTTATGGTTGTACTTGTGTTTCTCAGCCGCCTGTTCCATGTGGCGGCTGGCAGCTTGATTGTGTATTTGCTGGTGGATGCCCTGATGGGTGTTATTCAGCTGGTTCTGCTTTTAACAGGCTGCATTACGGTGCCGCTGCCCAGCCTGCTGTGTGTAGGTGTAAGCACGGTTATGCTGGCGGCTATGCTGATTTTTCGCGGCAGGAAAGTCAGAGAGGAACTACGCAGAAGGCTTCATTTATAATCTGGCCGGGGGAATACGAGGATGGACTATAATGAACTGGTTTCAGTATGCATGGAAATAGGTTGTCTGCTGATAAAATATGGTGCAGAAATTTACCGTGCAGAGGAATCTATGCATCGTTTTTTTGCGGCCTATCACGTTGCGGACAGCAATATTTTTGCCCTGACGACCTGCATCAATGTGACCATTTCGCGGCCAGACGGCGTGCCTATTACGCGTATTTGCCAAATAGAAGACCGCTGCATGGACTTGGAAAAAGTTGACCGTTTGAATGACCTGTGCCGGCATGCCTGTCATGTGCGGCCACCGCTGGATAAGCTGAAAGAACAGGTGCTGGAGATAGAAAAATCTTCGGGGAGTCCCCGCTGGCTGCGCACACTCGGATTTGCGGGTGTGGCCTTTGGCTTTACACTCTTCTATGGCGGCAGTGCAGCGGATGCGGCAGTCAGTGCTCTGACCGGTCTGCTGGTCTGTTGGATGCAGGGTGTCTTTTTAAAATACCATGCCAATTCTTTCTTTTCTACCATTTTGGAAAGTGCGGGCATCGGCATTATCTGTTTGAGCGCGGCACATTTTTTCCCGAGTTTAAGCATTGACCACATGATTATCGGCGGTGTTATGAATTTGGTTCCTGGAATCGCGATTACCAGCTTTATGCGGGATATCCTTTCTGCTGATTACCTTTCCGGTATGCTGCGTTTTGTGGAAAGTATGCTGGTTGCCATGGCGATTGCACTGGGAGTTGGCGTTGTCATGGTCATTTCCAGAATTCTGTGGGGGGTGTGACAAATGCAGTTCCTGCTTCCGTGCTGTTATGGCTTTGTTGCTTGTGTGGCATACTGTATGTGTGTGCACCTGAAAGGCTGGCGAATGGTCTGGGCATCACTTGGCGGTGCGATTGGCTGGTGCATTTATCTTTTATTTGGCTTTTCCCATAATGATTTGTTTCAATACCTAATGGCCTCCATCGCCGTTTCGGCTTATTCGGAAGTGATGGCGCGGCTGAATAAAACACCGGTCACAGGTTTCCTACTGGTTTCCATGCTGCCCATGGTGCCAGGCGGCGGCATTTACAACACTATGCAGTACGCGGTTTCCGGTGACAACAGCAGGTTTTTAAGTACAGGTCTGCATACCTTTGGCATTGCAGGTGCAATTGCACTGGGTGTTTTGCTGGTTTCCTCCACAGTACGCTTGTTCACGACGGTAAAACATCAAAAAGAAGAGGAACGCCTCAGAAGACAGAGTGACGCCTCTTCCAAATAGATTTGACACATCGAAAATCAAGAAGGTCCTGCCTACAGATGGTGAAATCTGTGGGCAGGGCCCTCTTTTGTTGTCGGAAAAATCAGAGATGATGTTTTTTATCCTTTTCCAGCCGATTTACAATTGACTGATTGATGAGTTCCAGCGTTTTTACACGCACAAATTTTTTATCGTCTGCTTCAATAATGTGCCATGGGGCAAAGTCGGTGGAAGTGTACTGCAACATATCATTGGCAGCTGTTTCATACTGCGGCCATTTTTTGCGGTTGCGCCAGTCTTCATCTGTAATTTTCCACTGTTTTGTGGGGTCATTCTTCCGGGCTTCAAACCGGCGCAGCTGTTCGTCTGGGTCTATCTGCAGCCAGAATTTGATGATGACGGCGCCCCAGTCGTGCAGCTGCCGCTCGAATTCATTGATTTCGCGGTAAGCACGCTGCCAATCCTCCGGCGTGCAGAATCCCTCAATGCGTTCCACCATGACACGGCCGTACCATGAACGGTCAAAGATAACAATATGGCCGTCCTTTGGCAGGTGCCGCCAGAAACGCCATAGAAAATGTCGGCCTTTTTCTTCCCAGCTTGGTGCAGCAATCGGCACAACTTCGTAGCCGCACGGGTCCAGCGCTTCGGAAACACGCTTGATATTGCCGCCTTTTCCGGCGGCGTCCCAGCCCTCATATACAATTATGACGGGCACTTTTCTGCGGTAGATGATATTGTGCAGTTCCGAAAGGCGCGCCTGCTCTTTTTTCAGATGTTTTTTATACTTGTCCTTTTTCAAGGTTGGAGAAAGGTCAACATTCTGTATTTTTGGCATGGTCAGCAAGTGATACAGCCCGGGGTCAATGGCGCCGGAAGCGGTCTGCGGTACAGCGGCCTTTTCCGCATGAAGTTTCAGCGCTTTGTGTACAGCGTCGTTTACTGTGCGAAACACCGCAAGCGTGCGCACTTCATCGTTCATGCCGGAGATGACGTGCCACGGCGCATAGGGGGTGTTGGTATACTCCAGCATTTCATCAAAGACACTATAGTATTTGTCGTACTGACGGCAGCGGCGCCAGTCATCCGGCGTGACGCGCCATTCGGTGTTTTTGTCGCTGTCCAGTTTTTCCAGCCGTGCCTTTTGCTCTTTCTGTGTAATATGGAGAAAGAACTTAATAATTAAATATCCGTTGTCGGTCAGGTTACGCTCGAAATTGTTGATTTCGTTCATATGGCGCAGGTTTGTCAGGTCATCCACCGCTTCCTCCAGTCGGAGAATGCTGACTTCCTGGTACCAGGAGCGGTCCATAATGGACATTTGTCCGGCCTCCGGCAGTGTCAGCCAGTGACGCCACATGACCGGTTCACGGCGTTCCAGCGGGGTGGGCGGCTGTGTGTTGACGACTGTAAACCAGCGCGGGTCAAAATTGAGAATCAGGCGGGAAATCACACGGCCCTTTCCGGAACTGCCCCAGCCTTCAAACAGAATGATAACGGGCAGACCGGCGGCTTTCATCGGGCCGTCCAGTGCGGACAGCGATGCCTGCAGCGGCTTGATTCGCTTTTTGTAGTCTTCTTTGAAAACGGTTTCTTTCATATTTACTTTTTCCAGCATAAGAGGGGCCTCCTGTTCATAGAAACGGCGGTATGTCCTAGCACCACTGCAGATATTTGACAGAAAGGAGAGGTACCTTCCAAAAATCGGTATTAAGTATACACGGATTTTTTATTTTCAGCAATCATTTTATTAAAAATCACGAAGAAATTCTAAGTGAAAACCGCTGCGTTTCCGTTTTGCTTTTGCATAAAAATGTGTTATAATGACGTGTAACTGATGTCTGCAGAATTTGGCAGAAAAGGGGGCGCCGGCGTGATTGTTTTGGGGATAGACCCGGGCTATGCCATTGTTGGCTGGGGCGTTCTGCGCACGCGGGCAGGGCGCTATGTTCCGCTGGCATCCGGTGCTATCACTACGCCGGCAGGTGCACCGTTCGGTCTGCGTCTGCAGCAAATTTATGATGAATTAAATGCTGTGCTGGAACGCTGGAAGCCGCAGGCCGCCGCGATTGAAAAACTGTATTTTACGAACAATAAAACAACCGGCATCGGTGTGGCAGAAGCCAGAGGCGTTATTCTGCTGGCCTGTCAGCAGGCCGTGTGCCCCGTGTACGAATACACGCCCATGCAGGTGAAGCAGGCGGTAACCGGCTATGGCAATGCCAAAAAGCCGCAGGTCATGGAAATGACACGCCGCCTGCTGTGCCTGAAAGAGGTTCCTCGGCCGGACGATACAGCGGATGCATTGGCTATGGCCATTACCCACGGGCAGGCAAGTGCCAGCGCCATGCGCCGCCAGACTTTGGAACAGTTCCGTCAGTAGGAGGCACAGAATGTTTTACAGCTTAAAAGGTACTTTAACACACATAGAGCCTAACATTGCAGTGATAGAATGCGCGGGTGTTGGCTTTTTATGCCGTACGACTATGAACACGCAAAAGGCACTGCCGCAGCTTGGACAGGAAGCAAAACTTTATACACACCTGAATGTGCGGGAAGATGCGCTGGAGCTGTTTGGTTTTGCAACCAAGGCAGAACTGAACTGCTTTAAAATGCTGACAACTATCAGTGGTGTGGGACCAAAGGCAGGGCTGTCCATTCTTTCTGTACTGACGCCGGAGCAGGTCGCTGCCGCGGCCGCTACGGGTGACAGCAAGGCCTTTACTCGTGCGAACGGGGTAGGACCAAAACTTGGCCAGCGCATTGTGCTGGAAATGAAAGATAAAGTAAAATCTATGCAGGCCGCCGACCCGTCCCTATTGCAGCAGCCGACTGGCGTTCTTTCGGCGGCGGGCAATGCGGAAGCGGCAGTCAATGCCCTGACGGTATTGGGATACTCTGTCAGTGAGGCAAACAGCGCGGTCGCCAAACTGGACAGCAGCCTGCCGGTGGAAGAACTGATTCGTCTGGCACTGAAAAGCTTTGGCAGTGCCAGATAAGCGGAAAGGGTGCCGGTGAAAACGCCGGGGAAAGGAGGCTGCCAGCTTGGAGTACAAGGAAGACGACTTTGATTTGGAGAACCGAATGGTCGCACCGGAATATTCACCGGACGATGAAGAAACGGAAAATCCGCTGCGGCCGCGCCACCTGGCGGATTATATCGGGCAGGAAAAGGTGAAGTCCAACCTCGCTGTCTTTATAGAAGCGGCCCTCCAGCGGCAGGAAACGCTGGATCATGTACTGCTTTACGGGCCACCGGGACTGGGCAAAACAACGCTTGCAGGTATTATTGCAAACGAGCTGGGAGTAAACCTGCGGGTCACTTCCGGTCCAGCCATTGAACGGCCCGGCGATTTGGCGGCGATTCTGACAAACCTGAACCAGGGGGATGTACTGTTTATTGATGAGGTGCACCGCCTGCCGCGTACCGTAGAGGAAATTTTGTATCCGGCAATGGAGGATTACTCCATTGATATTATTACCGGCAAAGGACAGATGGCGGCAAGCTACCACCTGCCGCTGCCGAAGTTTACACTAGTGGGTGCCACTACCCGGGCAGGTCAGCTTTCCGCACCGCTGCGGGACCGCTTTGGTGTGGTGCTGCGTCTGGAAATGTATTCTCCGCAGGAGTTAGCACAAATAGTCACACGGTCTGCGAAAATTCTGGGCATTGCTATCGATGCCGATGGTGCGCTGGAGATTGCCTCGCGCAGCCGCGGTACCCCGCGCATTGCCAACCGAATGCTCAAACGGGTACGGGATTTTGCGCAGGTTTCCAGTGACGACGGTGTTATCAATTACAATACCGCTAAGCTGGGATTGGACCGCATGGAAGTCGATGAATTGGGATTGGATGCCAATGACCGGCGGCTGCTAACCACGATGATTCGTTACTACAACGGCGGACCGGTCGGCCTGGAAACGCTGGCCGCTGCCATTGGGGAGGAGGCGGTCACCCTGGAGGATGTATATGAGCCATATCTCATGCAGATTGGTTTTCTGGCACGCACGCCGCGCGGCCGTGTTGCGACCAAGGCGGCGTATTGCCATTTGGGCCTGAAGCCGCCGGGAGAGGACGTCCCGCAGCAGCAGAAGATTTACTAAGGTTTCTTTCCCTATATAGGGATTTTATAGATAGAAAATATAGACAGACAGATTGATATAGGAGTGAAAAACAATGGGCAGACTATTTGGTACGGACGGTGTCCGGGGAATTGCAAACAAAGAACTTACTTGTGAGCTGGCATTGCAGATTGGCCGTGCGGCGGCAACGGTTCTTACGGACGCTGAAAATCGTCACCCGCGTATTCTGATTGGCAAGGATACCCGTATTTCTTCTGATATGCTGGAGGCTGCTATTACGGCCGGTCTTTGCAGCGTAGGTGCCGATGTCGTACAGCTGGGGGTTATCCCCACGCCGGCCGTTGCTTTTTTGGTCGGCAAGTATGAGGCAGATGCTGGTGTTATGCTGACCGCCAGCCATAACCCCTGCCAGTTTAACGGTATTAAGATTTTTTCCGGCGACGGCTATAAGCTGCCGGACGAACTGGAGGATAAAATCGAAACGATTGTCCTCTCCGGCGGCAAAGGTGTACCGGTTCCGGTCGGCGGCAATATCGGTACCGTGACCGTTGAACCGGATGCTGTGGAGGACTATATCAATCATATTGCGGAAACGGTTCTGGATTCTTTGGATGGCCTGCATATTGGCATTGACTGTGCCAACGGCGCCGCTTCCCGCACAGCGGAAAAGCTTTTCACCAAGCTCGGCGCGGAGTGCCACATGATTTCAGACCAGCCAAACGGCGTAAATGTCAACGACCGCTGCGGTTCCACCCATATGGAAAGCTTAATGGCTTTTGTACGGGAAGCAGGACTGGACGCCGGTGTGGCTTTTGACGGTGACGCGGACCGCTGCCTTGCGGTGGACGACAAGGGCAAGCTGGTGGACGGCGACTTTGTTATGGCCATTTGTGCGGCAGATATGAAATCCCGCGGCGTGTTGGCAAAGGATACCACGGTCGGTACCATTATGACCAATATGGGTTTCAGCCGTTTTTGTGAGGACAACGGCATGCACTTTGAGGCAACCAAGGTCGGTGACCGCTATGTGCTGGAAAAAATGCAGCAGGAAGGCTACAACTTTGGCGGTGAACAGAGCGGCCATGTCATTTTCTTGGATTATGCCACAACCGGTGACGGTGAACTGACCGCCGCCCAGCTGCTGGCAATCATGAAGCGCCGTCAGGCAAAGCTTAGCTCCCTTGCTACACTGATGACACGTTACCCGCAGGTGCTGATTAACGTGGAAGTGGAGCCGGACGGCAAAAAACGTTTTGCCACCGATGAGAAAGTTGCTGCCGCAGTTGAAAAGGCACGCAAACAGCTGGGCAGCGACGGACGCATTATTGTGCGCCCCTCCGGCACCGAGCCGCTTTTGCGCGTTATGGTGGAAGGGCTGGACAAAAAGCTGATTCATACTGTTGCGGAATCCGTTGCGGCGGTTGTAAAAGAGCAGCTTGCCTGACCGCTGTCTGCCGTATTTTTATATTTTATATATCTGCAAAGATTAAAGGAGTAACAGAATGCGCACCGCAGAATGGCAGGACTATGAACTTTTGGATACTTCCCGCGGAGAGAGACTGGAACGGTGGGGCAGTGTACTGCTTACCCGGCCGGACCCGCAGATTATTTGGGATACACCGCGCAGGGACCCCCGCTGGAAACAGGCGGATGCACATTATATCCGTTCCAGTTCAGGTGGCGGACATTGGCAGATGCTGCACAAAGTTCTGCCGGTGTGGGACATTCACTGGGAAGGACTGACGTTTCGGTTAAAGACCATGGGCTTTAAGCATACCGGCCTTTTCCCGGAACAGGCAGTCAACTGGAAGTATGCCATGCAGCGTATCCGGTCCGCCGGCCGTCCCATTCAGGTGCTCAACCTGTTCGGGTATACCGGCGCGGCTACGCTGGCCTGTTTGGCGGCGGGTGCCTCTGTCTGCCATGTGGACGCCAGCAAAGGCATGGTACAGTGGGCAAAAGAAAATGCCGCTGCCAGCGGTTTGGCGGACCGGCCGGTCCGGTGGCTGGTGGACGACTGCACCAAATTTGTGCAGCGTGAACACCGCCGCGGTCATCACTATGATGCCATTATCATGGACCCGCCGTCTTATGGGCGCGGACCCGGCGGGGAGGTTTGGAAACTGGAAGAGCAGCTGTATGGGCTGGTCAGTCAATGTATTCCTATCCTCAGTGCAAAGCCGTTGTTCTTTTTGCTTAATTCTTATACGACAGGGCTTTCTCCGGCCGTTATGCAGTACTTGCTGGGCGTTATGCTGCAGCCGCAGTTCGGCGGCACAGTGGAGTCGGGAGAGATTGGTCTGCGTGTCAGCAGTACGGGCTTCACGCTACCCTGCGGAAGCACCGCGATTGCATATTTTGGCTGAATACAAAAATTCACAGAGGGACTGCCGGTTTGTCAGTCTTATTTCTCTTATATTTATCTTGATTTCTGCCCGTGAAAGGGGAGGTGCGTGCAGGCCGCCGCCCGGCCACACGACACATGAAGGAGCCAGCAATGGAATTTATCAGAACAGAAGATGTGCACTTTACGTATGATGAGACGCATCCGGAGGAACCTGAAAAGCCGCTGCATGATGTGTTGAAGGGAGTTACCCTCTCGATAGACCGCGGCGAATTTGTGGCGCTGCTGGGACACAATGGTTCTGGCAAGTCCACCATGGCCAAAATGTTCAACGCCATGTTAATCCCTGCCGCCGGAAAAGTATATGTGGATGGTATGGATACTGCAGATGAATCCAGAACCTATGATATTCGCCGCCAGGTCGGTATGGTACAGCAGAATCCGGACAATCAGCTGGTTGCTTCCATTGTGGAGGAAGATGTTGCTTTTGGGCCGGAAAATCTGGGTGTGGAACCGGTGGAAATCCGCCGCCGTGTCGATGAGGCTCTGAAGGCAGTGGATATGTATGAATATCGAACCTGCGCACCGTATAAGCTTTCCGGCGGGCAGAAACAGCGCATAGCCATTGCAGGCATTTTGGCAATGCAGACAGCCTGCATCGTGCTGGACGAACCGACCGCCATGCTGGACCCACGCGGCCGGGCGGAAGTTATGCACACCATTCAGCAGCTGAACCGTGAAAAGGGCATTACAATTATTTTAATTACACATTATATGGACGAGGCTGTCCAGGCTGGCCGTGTTGTCGTACTGGACAGCGGCCGTATTTTAACACAGGGAACACCGCGGGAGGTCTTTTCGCAGGTGGGACTGCTGAAAACGCATAAACTGGATGTCCCACAGGCTACAGACCTGGCTTTTCGACTGCGCGGGGCGGGATGTCCCATGCCGCACTGCGTTTTGTCTATCGATGAGTGTGTCTCTGCACTGGAACCGCTGCTTGCGCAGAAGGGGGCAGAAGCATGACGCCGATTCTGGAAGCACAGAATTTATGCTATACCTACGGAACAGGCACGCCCTTTGAAAAAAAGGCCGTGCAGAATGTCAACTTCAAAATTCAGCAGGGTGAGTTTATCGGTGTCATTGGTCACACCGGTTCCGGCAAAAGTACCATGATACAAATGATGAACGGCCTTATCCGCCCGACCTCCGGCCGCGTGCTGCTGGCAGGAAAAGATATTTGGGAAGAACCGAAGAAGATACGCGCGGTGCGCTTTCGGGTGGGTATGGTGTTTCAGTATCCGGAGGACCAGCTGTTTGAGGAAACGGTTATGCAGGATATTTCATTTGGTCCGCGCAATATGGGCCTAACAGATGCGGAAATAGAAAAGCGTGCGCGTGATGCCGCAAAATTTGTCGGACTGCAGGACGAGCTGTTAGACAAAAGCCCATTTGAGCTTTCCGGCGGTGAAAAGCGCCGTGTTGCCATCGCGGGCGTGATTGCCATGGACCCGGATGTGCTGGTTTTGGACGAACCAACAGCGGGCTTGGACCCCGCCGGACGGGATGTCCTTTTAAGTGAAATTGTCAGCTACCATGAGGAGCGCGGCAATACCATTATGCTGGTATCACACAGCATGGAAGATGTGGCACGTGTGGCAGACAGGGTGATGGTTATGAATTCCTCACATCTGCAGATGTTTGACACCACACAGGCAGTTTTTTCCCAAGATAAGGAATTGGAGTCCATTGGTCTGCAGGTACCGCAGATTACCAAAATTATGTCTATTCTGAAAGCGGATGGTTATCCAGTTCATACCTGCCTGACATTGGAGGAAGCAATGGAACAGCTACTGCCGCTGCTGCCGCGGAAAGGGGGCACATCCGAATGACCAGAGATATTGCATTGGGTCAGTTTATTCCCGGCAAGTCCCTGCTGCATCGGCTGGATCCGCGGATTAAGCTTGTGCTGACCGTCGCATTTATTGTTTATATTTTTGTAGCACAGAATTTCGCGGGACTGGTGCTGTTGGTGGTGGCCACGTTTGCACTGATGGCGGTTTCCGGCGTACCGATAAAGCTGTACTTTAAAAGCATGAAGGGAATTCTGTTCATTGTACTGTTCACCGCTGTTCTGAATCTCTTTTATGGAACCGGACCGGTGCTGGTTCAGCTGGGATTTATGCAGATTACAGCAAATGGCATCCGCAACGCTATTTTCATTGCAGTGCGGATTGTCAGCTTGATTCTCTTTAGCTCTATTCTCACGTTTACGACGTCGCCGACAGAGCTGACCGATGCGATGGAGCGCCTTTTGTCCCCGTTGAAGGTCTTTCATGTCAAAGTCCACGAGATTTCCATGATGATGACAATCGCACTGCGGTTTGTGCCTACGCTGTTGGACGAGACGGACCGCATTATGTCTGCGCAAAAAGCCCGCGGCGCGGATATGGAATCCGGTGGACTGATGCAGCGCATTAAGGCACTGATTCCAGTGCTGATTCCGCTGTTTGTTTCCTCTTTCCGCCGGGCGTATGATTTGGCCATGGCAATGGAATGCCGCTGCTACCACGGCGGTGAGGGCCGTACCAAAATGAAAGTCCTGCATTTGCAGACGATTGACCTTGTCGCGGTTGTTTTTGCAATTTTGATGTTGGCGGCGATTATCCTTTTGAATATTCTGCTGCCAGCTTCTCTTACTTGAAAACAGCCGTGTCCGCAGCAATCTTTTCCGGAAAGGAGCAGTCCCTTGCGCAATCTTCTTTTTACACTTTGCTTTGATGGCGCGGGCTATCATGGCTGGCAGATACAGCCGAATGCTGTGACCGTCCAACAGGTCTTTCAGACCGCCCTGCAGAATGTGCTGCAGGAAACGCCGAACCTGAAGGGCTGCTCCCGCACAGATGCCGGTGTGCACGCGCGTATGTTCTGCGTTTCCCTGCATACTGAGCGGCAGATTCCTTGCGGACGGCTTGTGCAGGCAGTCAATCATTTTCTGCCGCCGGATGTGGCGGTGACAGCCTGTCGTGAAGTGCCGCCAGCGTTTCATGCACGTTATTCCTGTCGGGGCAAACAGTATGTGTATCAGATATGGAACGCACCGGTGCGTGACCCGTTTCTGTACAGACGTGCGCTGCACTATTGGTATCCGCTGGACGAGGAACTGCTGAACCGGACGGCTGAGCAGTATATCGGCCGGCACAATTTCACATCTTTTTGTACCCAAGACAAACGGGAAAAAGGCGATTTTACCCGCACCATTACACAGGCGGAAGTGCAGCGCAGCGGCAGCATGATTACCTTTTCTGTTACGGCCGATGGCTTTCTGTACAATATGGTGCGCATCCTGACCGGCACGCTTCTATATGCGGCACAAGGCAAGCTAATGCCGCGGGACATTCCGCGCATCTTTGCCGCGAAAGACCGTAGCCAAGCCGGCCCGACTGCCCCGCCGCAGGGGCTTTACCTGAACCACGTTTATTATGAGGAGGCAGATCTCAATGCAGGACAAACCAAACAACTCCTGTGACGGACAGGAGCCTTTGCCGGGGGAGCTGCCGCCATTGAGAACCTCTTCCCGTAAAAAAAGGGGCAGAAAGCGCGGCCGCGGCATTTATACGGCAATCGCTATTTTGCTGGCCTGTGCGCTGGTGCTGGCGGTGTGGGTGAACCGTGACAACCTAAAACCTGCCAACATTTCGGAATGGGTGCAGACGCAAATGCTGGGAATCGGCACAGGTAAGGGATATCCGGTGCATTTTAATACGGAAAATGTTATGACGCGGAATTTTGTGTCGTCCGGAAAAGATATTTTCTTTACCAGCGATACGGCAGTCCGTGCCTACAACAGTTCCGCAAAGGAGCTGTTCAACCGCAAGCATAGTTTTTCTGAACCAGTTATGAAAGTGAACGGAAACCGCATTTTGGTGTATAATCTGGGCGGGACGGGCTATCAGCTGGGCAACCAGCTAAACACATTGCTGGCAGGGAACGCGGACAATAAAATTCTAGGCGGTGCGGTATGCGCCAACGGACGTTTTGCTTTGCTGACGCAGGCTGACGGTTACTGCGGAAAGCTGACTGTTTACCTGCCGAACGGGCAGGTCGCCTTCTCATACTCATTCTCGGAGTATTCGCCGACTGCTGTAGCGATGAATGCTTCTGGTACACATGCCGCGGTCACAGCGGTCAGCGCCAGCAACGGTGTGCTGACCAGTGTTATTTATGAGCTGGACTTTAATTCCAATAAGACAGTAAAGCCGATCGCTTCTTACAGTGATACTACGTTTCTGGACATTTGCTATACAGACAGCAACGGTGTACTGGCGGTTGGGGATACACAGACAGCGGCACTGAGTGCAGGCGGCAAAAAGCTTTCTGCCTATTCTTATGGTGACGGTGAGCTTTGCTCCTGGAACCTGCAGAGAGGCGGTGCTGTTCTGGGCATTTCCAAGTTTCATAATGCCGTGGCGGGCACGCTGGCGGCGGTCGGTACGGACGGCAAACAGACAGCCGTTGTGCAGGTGGACCGTGCGCCATCCAGCGTGTCACGCATGGGGCAGGTAATGGCGGCGCTGTGCGGCAGCAAAATACAGGCTTATTCCATTGCCGGAGGCGGTGCCGCGGGTACCTGCAGTGTGGGAACCAATGCCCGCGCGGTGGCACTGCGCACAGAAAAGCAGGCGTACATATTGGACGTTTCGGAAGTACGGCTGGAGGGCCTAAAAGCATAGGTCTGGTTCGGTTGCGGGATTTTGTAAACTGTAGTATAATCAATAAATATTGCGGAAAAACAGGGAGGTGCAGCCGAAATGGGCGTTATATTGGATGTTATTCTATTGGTAGTGTTCATTGCCTGCATTATTTCCGGTGCCTGCAGAGGAGCTGTCCGCACGCTGGCCGGTTTGGCTGGTTTGGCAGCGGCAGTGTTCCTTTCACCACAACTTGGGAAGTGGCTTTCCGGCGTTCTGCCGGCTTTTAAAGGGCAGAGTCAGGCGATGCGTGAAGTGCTGTGTACAGTTCTTGCGTTTGTTTTGATTCTGGTTGCAGTGGGCCTGCTGTGCCGTCTGCTGGATGCCCTGTGCCGTCTGCCGGGGTTACATGCCATTAACCGCGTTTTTGGCGGCATTTTTGGCGGAGTGAAAGGTGTTTTGCTGGTCATGCTGGTGTGTGCAGTGCTGCGGCTGCTGTTGCCGGTGCTTGCGGTTAAGTATCCGGATAAAGTACAGCTGAAGGATTTTAGCAGCTCTGTTGTGCTGCAAATGCCGGAAAATTCTTCTTCGGCTGCGTCCTCCCATTCATCGGGAACTTCTTCACCAACGAAGAGTGAGGCGGAACAGAAAGTACGTGCATTCGTTGACAAGCTGCCTGCAGATGTGCGCAACCCGGTGTACACGTTTTATCAAAAGGTGTTGAGAGAGGGCGTGCAAACGAATGTCAAATAAGGACAAAAACAAAAACTTCAATGTACCGAATACCCTGACCGTTCTGCGCATCATACTGGTCATTCCCTTTATGTATTTCTACTTAAATGGAGCGGTTGTGCCGGCTATCATTATGCTGCTGTTTGCAGGACTGACCGATGTGCTGGACGGCCTTATTGCGCGCCGTTTTCATCAGTATACGGAGCTGGGCCAGCTGCTGGACCCGATTTCTGACAAAATTATTCAGGGGTCCGTTGCTATCAGTTTGGCCATTCGCCACCCCATGCTGCTTCCGCTGTTTTTGATTTTTATTATCAAAGAGGGCATCATGCTGGTTGGTGGTGCAGTGCTGCTGAGAAAGAGGAAGCGCCCCTGTGCGGCGCAGTGGTACGGCAAGTTTGCTACGGTATTGTTTTACATTACATTTGCAGTTATTCTGATGGTGGATATGTTCCGTGTGTGGCAGTGGGCAATAACGGCGGTTGTTGTGTTGCTGATTGTAACGGCTTTCTTTATGATTTATGCGCTGGTTATGTACGGACGTGCGTTTTTTCGCATCTTGAACAGCACTGCGCCGGAAGACCAGCTGGACCTGGACAAAATGATGGACAAGAAAAAGTACAGGGAGAAAAAATGACAGAACCCGGCGGATTTTTCTGCCGGGGTTTTTATATTTTCTGTAATATTTATAATTTATTTACCTTTATCGTTTCAGGATAAGCTATAATAAAAATGAGACCGTGTCCAAACAGTATAGGCACGGCACATAAAATGGATTACCAATTCAAAAAGAGAAGTGATTTTTAATATGTTGTGTTCCAGATGTCACAAACGCCCTGCTGTAGTATTTTTATCCTCTACAGCGGACAGCGGCGAACCCCAAGGTTACTGCCTGACCTGTGCCCGGGAACTGGGAATTAAGTCGGTAAACGACCTGATGGACAAAATGGGCCTGACCAGTGACCAGATGGAAGCCATGGAAAATGAACTGAACGCTTTTATGGATGAAGCCAATGAGGACAGCGACGATGGCGACAGCGACGGCTTTCAGCCGGGCGGTGCGGCACTGTTCCCCGCTGGATTATTAAAAAATCTGTATGACACAAACAGCGAAAACGGCACTGCGGCAGCCGGGGAGGACAGCAAAGACCGACAGGCTCCGTCGGGGCGGAGACCAGCCGAAAAAAAGAAAACGAAACACCGTCATTTGGATACCTATTGTACGAACCTGACTGCCCGTGCCAGAAAGGGCGAAATTGACCGTATCATAGGCCGGGACAGGGAAATCAACCGTGTGGTGCAGATACTGTCCCGCCGCACAAAAAACAACCCCTGCCTGATAGGTGAGCCGGGTGTCGGCAAGACAGCGGTGGCGGAGGGCCTTGCCCTACGCATTGCGGAAGGCAAAGTACCAGCCCGCTTGCAGGACAAGGAAATTATGCTGCTGGACCTGACCGCACTGGTTGCAGGCACACAGTTCCGCGGTCAGTTTGAAAGCCGCATTAAGGGCCTGCTGCAGGAGGTACGGGACGCCGGAAATATCATTTTGTTTATTGATGAAGTGCATAATCTGGTGGGGACGGGCGATGCCGAGGGCAGTATGAATGCGGCGAATATTATGAAGCCTGCCCTTTCCCGCGGCGAAATTCAGGTGATTGGTGCAACTACTTTCAGTGAATACCGCAAGTATATTGAAAAGGATGCCGCTTTGGAGCGCCGTTTTCAGCCGGTTACCATTGAGGAACCGTCCATTGCGGAAGCAACACAGATTATTCTGGGAATAAAAGAATACTATGAGAAGTTCCACCATGTAACTGTTTCTGACCAGATTGCCCGCCGCACGGTTGTCCTTTCTGAGCGGTATATCAATGACCGCTTTCTGCCGGATAAGGCGATTGACCTGCTGGATGAGGCCTGTGCTTGTGCGGCTCTGCGCAACAAATCCATGACTGAATATGATACGCTGAACCAGCAGCTTCAGAAACTGCGCCGACAGGAAGATGAGCTGACGGCCGGGGATGAAACCAACTATGAAAAGCTGGCGGAGGTCCGTACGGAGATTTCCCGTTCCGAGCAGCGTGCAGCGGAACTGGCACCGAAGGCGCTGGGCGCACCGGTGGAGGAACAGGACCTTGCACATGTCATTGAGATGTGGACAGGAATCCCCGCCAGCCGTGTGCAGGAAAGCGAACTGAAAAAACTGTCACATATCGAGGACATTCTGAAGCAAAAGATTATTGGCCAAAAAGAAGCTGTCTCCGCAGTGGCAGCGGCTGTTCGCCGCAGCCGGGTGCAAATCAGCCCGCGCCGCCGTCCGGCATCGTTTATCTTTGTTGGACCGACCGGTGTCGGCAAAACCGAGCTTGCCAAAGTGCTTTCCAAAGAGCTGTTTGATAAGCCGGAAACACTGATTCGTTTGGATATGAGCGAATATATGGACAAGTACAGTGTTTCACGTATCATCGGTTCCCCGCCCGGCTATGTTGGCTATGACGAGGCGGGACAGGTGACCGAAAAGGTACGCCGTCAGCCGTACAGTGTGCTGTTGTTTGATGAGATTGAAAAGGCGCACCCGGATGTCATGAATATCCTTTTGCAGATTCTGGACGAAGGACATATCACGGACGCACAAGGCCGCAATGTCAACTTTGAAAACACAGTTATCATTATGACCAGCAATGCGGGTAGCAATGTCCATGAGTCGGCGTTGGGCTTTAACCGCAGTGAAGAGAATGTCAGCAGGGAACATGCCATGAAGGCACTTTCCGAGTTCCTGCGTCCGGAGTTTTTAAGCCGTGTGGATGAAATTATCGTATTCCGCCAGCTTTCCAAACAGGACTTCGGCGAAATTGCAAAGCTGATGCTCAATGAATATGTGGGCACGCTGAAGGAGCGCGGAGTTACCTTTACCTATGATGACGCGGCTGCCGCATGGCTTGCGGAGCACGCCCACGGCGGAAAGAGTGGTGCACGTGACCTGCGCAACCTGATTCGCCGCAAGGTGGAGGACCGTTTGGCGGAGATTCTCATTGAGACGTCGGATACCGGTTTGAGCGGTGTCAGCCTGACGGTACAGAACGATGAACTCTCTCTGTGCACATTGGTGTAACAGCGGATAAAATAAAGAAAGGCGGACAACCTGCATTTTATGTGCGGGCTGTCTGCCTTTTCTTATAAAATAAAAGCAAAAGCGGAAATTTACCTTAAACGGCACATTCTGTCTGTTCCGTAGAAAAGCAGGTCCATCATGCCGGGGCCGACGTGTGTGCCAACGATAGGACCAATCGGCACAATAATGGTGCGCTTAATCTGCGGCAGGTTTTTCTGAATATCCGCCGCCAAAGACTGCGCCTCTTCCAGCGTATCGCCGTGACCAATAAAAATAGTATCGTTTTCCGGCGTGTTCAGCAGATGTTTTTCGATAATCTGCAGAAGATAGTCACGGGCACGCTTGCGGCCGCGCGCTTTTGCCACAACCTCCAGCTTTCCCTCATGGTTCACAACAAGGATTGGCTTTATCTGCAGGGCAGAACCGATAACGGCCGTGGTTGTGGAAATACGTCCACCGCGGCGCAGATGTTCCAGCTCGTCCACTTTGAAGCATTGGCAAACCGTATCACGGTGGTCGTAGGCCCACTGCTTTACTTCCTCCAGCGGCGTGCCGGATTTGCGCATATTGGCACAGGTATATACCAGCAGTCCCTCGCCGGCGGAAGCACACAGCGTATCTACACATTCCAGTGTACGTTCCGGGTATTTTCTCCGCAGTTCTTCCGCGCAGCGGCAGGCCGCACAATAGGTGTTGCTAAGGCCGGAAGAAAAGCACAGATACAAAATATCGATGCCCTGTTGCAAATATTTCTCAAAGTATTCCATATAGGTAGCTTCATTGATTTGGGACGTATGTGCAGATTTTCCTGCACGCAGATGGTCGTAAAAATCATGGGCGCTCAACTTGTCGTCAAAAGAAGTGAACTGATAGGCTTTCCCATCAAGGTCGAGCGGCATGGGCAGTACAACCACGTCCAGTTCCTGTGCCAGTTCTGGGGTCAGCTCAGCTGTAGCATCAGTCATCAGACAATAATTTTTCATAAAATATATCTCCTTCTTTGTTCTGCCGAAAAGGAAACGGCATAGCTTTCGCTGTGCAAAACGATACTTTAATAAGAATAGCAGAAAAAAATTGTTTTGACAAATATTCTTTTTACCGCACTGTAAAAAAGAATCGGCATTAAAGGATTTTTCTACAAAAAGCGATACGACAACTGAAAAAAAGCGTCTGCTTTTATGACATATGCGAAAGTTTGTCTATTTAGACTGCTGTAGAAAACGGTTATAGTAATAAATGATATTGTAAATAGAAAACCTGTATGAACAGGGAAGTTAAGAAAGAAAGCGGGTGGCAAGATGAGGTCAGATGCAATGCTGCGGTCCTTCATCAGTGCTGCTGTAGAGAAGGGCTTTAAAGATATTGAACGGGACCCGAAACGCAGTGTGCGGCAGTTGGTGGATTTGGGTACTTATTTTGCAAAAGGCAGATTTCAGCGCTATTTTTTTGATATTTTTGGTGAAATGCTGCACAATGAAAACAGTTCTTATTATAAATGGATTCATGACCTGGTCGTAAACGCTGACCAAAAGCAACTGAAAACGTTCGGAATGAATCTTGCCTACAACGGCTGGACGGTCGGTGCCCGCACGGTGCGTACATTGGAAAAGGCAGCCGGCTACAATGTCCCGTGGACGCTTATCTTTCATTTCTCAAAAAGTGGCTTATTTACCCCACAGATGTTGGACCGTGCCATTCAGCAGGGGGAAGAACTTGGCATTTATAGTTATATGATTTTCAGCAATGGGGAAGAGGCCCCCATGGAGCTGGTCCCTGTGCTGGAAAATCATCCTGACTGTGCTTTTGTCTTGTTTTGCGAAAACCGGCAGGTGTCCGATGAACTGATTACTGTAATATTGCAGGTGAAAAATACGCTTCTATGCCTGCACTGTGACGACGGCTTCTTACAGACAGCCAAACAGATGAACAGCCGACACTGCTTTTTTGCCGCATGGTATCCGTACGATGATACCTTCCAAAAGGCGTTTTATCAGCGGGAACTGCTGCCGCAAGTTCTGCAGGCCAGAACGCCTTTCTTTTTCTTTATAGCGCTCAGGACATGCTCTTCTCAGAAACGCAGGGAAGTACGCAGTGAGATTCTAAAATGCCGTCAGACGCAAAGTGAGCCGGTCTTCTGCATCGATTTTTATGCGGATCTTGCCTTTATTGATGGTGTCATTTCTTCGGACCCTTGTGTGTTGACTTTTAATGCAGATGGCATTTCCGAGGCGGCACCGGGCTGCTATCCGATGAAAGCCCGCAGCTTGCGGGACCATACACTGCAGGAACTGCTGACGGAAGTGCTTCCCCATCCGCCGGAAGCATCTGCGCCCCGAACGGGTGCTGTACAGTAAAAAACAGCGTTGGCAGCGACGAAATGAGAATGCAGAAATTTGTAGATTTTTCTTGACAAATATGTTCCCACATGCTATACTACTAATCGTTGCTAATTGCGAGTGTAGTTCAATGGTAGAACTCCAGCCTTCCAAGCTGGTAGTGTGGGTTCGATTCCCATCACTCGCTCCATAAAAGGGATACGCGCCAATAGCTCAGCTGGATAGAGCAACTGCCTTCTAAGCAGTGGGCCAGGGGTTCGAGTCCCTTTTGGCGCGCCAAATGGTGGATGTAGCTTAGCTGGTTAAAGCGCCAGATTGTGGCTCTGGAGACCGTGGGTTCGAATCCCATCTTCCACCCCACAGCACACGATTACGGGGCGTGGAATTTTCCACGCTCCGTATTTTTATAATATCAATATTTTATTGGGCTGTAGCCAAGCGGTAAGGCAATGGACTTTGACTCCATCACGCGTGGGTCCGAATCCCGCCAGCCCAGCCAAACAAAAGAATCCCCAAAAGCCGGTGTTCTTAAGGCTTTTGGGGATTCTTCTTTATCAAAATTGAAATAAACTGTCACCATCGATGTACCCCATTAGTTTTATTGTGAAAACAATACTTTCTAATATGTTTTGCGTGTCTTGCGGTGTTCGACAGGCCGTGAGGAAACTTGACAAGAGCAACAGAGTGTGTTATACTAAATAAGTTGAAAATATTCAACAAGCCTATCTTTTCATGCCAAACCGGAGGCTTCGAATTCGGTGTTGAAGTCATTTATGAACTGTTCCAAAGGCCAATCAACAAAAGCAGGTATAGCAGTCGATAACCCGGGCGTTACACGGGACCAAATATTATGAGACATCCGCTGTTTGCGGGTGCCTTTTTTCTGTTTATATACATATATAAAAAACGGAAGCCTTTTCAATGGCTTCCGTTTTGAAAACGACAGTTTCTTTATTATTCTAAATTCTTTTTCCCAGCAGAAATTCTTTCCTCTTTCTTTGCATTCGCAAAGTCTACAGATTCCTGCATGGTTGCCAGTTCATCTTCACTCAGACGGTTCTCAGGGAGAATTGTGTCTTCGCACTGCATATGATGACGGCCATCCGGACCGCTTTCTTTCCACAGACGGTCCGCAAATCCTTTCCAGCGTTCTGCAATCGGTGCACACTTTGCGCACAGGTCATGTGCGGACTCCTGCTTCAAAAGGTCAGTACAGTGCGCATCGGTTTTTTCAACCATTTTTTCCAGATGATACGGGTTATCCAGAACAGGGCAGGGACGCAGCATATTGTGGTTGAAAGGCTGATTCTTGTGGTACTGCATGAACATTGGGCTGCAGTATGCTTCCAGAAGGCTCTTCTGGCGAACGTTGGAATCACTGTAGTGAATAAAGACACAGGGTTCCACGTCACCGTTTGCGTTGATGTGCAGGTAAGACCGACCGCCGGCAATGCAGCCATAGACGTATTCTGCATCGTTCCAGAAGTCCATGGTAAAGATTGCTTTGTTTTCACGGTAAGCGCGGATTTTATGATACATATATTCACGCTGCTCCGCAGTTGCCATCAGGTCGGTTGGTGCATCTACGCCGATAGGCATATATGTAAAGAACCAAGCGTAGAAAGCACCCTTTGCAATCATCCAGTCAAAGAATTCCTCGCTGCCGATGGAGGCAACGTCCTGGCTGGTATAGCAGCAGGAAACACCAAACGGCACATGGTGCGCGGTCAGGATATCCATTGCCTTGCTGACCTTCTGGAAAGTACCTTTGCCGCGGCGGCTGTCCGTTGCTTCTTCAAAGCCTTCTACGGAGATAACCGGACTGAAATTGCCTACGCGCTGAATTTCGGAAGCAAACTTGTCGTCAACCAGGGTAGAGTTGGTAAAGCACTGGAAGACACAGTCGTTGTGCTTTTCACACAGTTTAATCAGGTCATCTTTACGCACAAGCGGTTCACCGCCGGTGTAAATGTACATATAAGTACCCATTGCGGTACCCTGGTTGATAATGTCATCGATTTCATCGAAAGTCAGGTTCAGTTTGTTGCCATATTCAGCAGCCCAGCAGCCGGTGCAGTGCAGGTTGCAGGCGCTTGTGGGATCCAGCAGGATTGCCCACGGGACGTTGCAGCCGTACTTTTTGCGGTATTCCATCTGCTTTTTGCCGCCGATAAGGGTAGCGTTCATAAAGAAGTTTGTAAAGAATGTTTCCAGAATGTGCCGGTCAGTTTCCTTCAGGACTTTCATAATGAGTTTATACCAGTTGGAGTCCGGGTTATCCATTGCCCAGCGGAAATTGTAGAGCGCTTCGGAAAAGGCATGGGTTGTATCTACCTTTTCAATCATATCTAAAAGTTTAGGAACATTCTTTTCCGGATCCTTGCGCAGGTACCCGAGAGCGGTTTTAATGCCAAATTTCTCGAGGCTTTCTTTTATACTGCTATTTGCCATATATAATTCCTCCTACAAAGATAGATACTCTCAATACGCAGAAGGGCGTAAGAATTTGCAGCGCTGTATTCTGTGTATATAAGAAATTTTAATTCAAATTTTGGTTTTGTCCTTAGACAAGAAAGTTTTTTTGTAAAAAAAAGTGACAAAACAGTAAAATTGTAACACGATTTTTCTTTTTGGGTTAAATAACGGCGTTTTTAAGAAGAAAAAAAGGAAATGTGTGATAGGGATGTAGATGAATCTCAATAAAGATATGCATTATTTCCTTTTAAAATTCCTTGGACACAGCTGACTGGGCGGTATGCCCATATACTTTTTAAAGACACGGGAAAAATACAGCTGGTCCGAAAAGCCGGCAGAATAGGCAGCTTCCCCAACGGTCAGCCCGCCTTCCCGTAGAAAGGAAGCAGCTTTGTTAATACGGTAGCGTGTCAGGTACTCATTGGGCGGCATATTGATGTAGGTCATAAACAGCCGGTACAGGTGACTGCGGGAAACGCCGGCACTTTGTGCGATGTGGGCAATATCAATATCACTGGAATAATTGCGGTCGATAAACTGAATGGCTTTTTGTACATAACTGTAGCCAACGTCACTGCGGGGCATTTGGCCGCCAAAAGTATCCATCAAGTTTGCCAAAAACAGCAGCAGGCCGCTTTCCATACGCGCTTCCGCACTGGAGGAGGAGCCGGAAACGGAGGTGATATTGGTCAGAAGCTCGTGAAAGTGGTTGTCCGGCGGGCAGTGAAAAACCGGTGCCATATCCAGCAGGCCAGTTTGGCACAGCAAATGGCTGGCATCGCTGCCATTAAAGCCAACCCAGTCGTATTCCCACGGCTGCTCCTGGTCTGCCTGGTAGCTGGCAATAATCTTTGGCCGCACCAAAAACGCATCACCTGCCCGCAGCTGCCAGGTCCTGCCGCCGGTCGAGAAGCGGCCTTTGCCGCGGACAATATAATGGATAAGGTAATGGTCGCGGATGCCCGGCCCCCAAGAGTGTGAGGGAGGACAGCGCTGAATGCCGCAGCTGTATACAGCCAGACCGAGGTTATAGCTTTCTCCTTTGTAAGAACGCCGAAAAGCATCTTTTTTCATTCCATTCTGCCGCCTTTCCCATTTTCATCAGTATATGACTTTTCGAAAGATTGCGCAATTCCGTGTCGAAACATATAAAAAAATGAATTTGAAATCGCCCACAGAATAAGCTATAATAAGAAAGTAACGTTTTTTGAGTGCCGGCCTTTGGTCGGCACAGGAAAGCAGACAGGAGCGCTTTGCGGGGACAGCCTGCAGGTTGGGAAATTCCCAAATGCAGTGCCGGTGTACATTCCCGCTAAAAAGCACCGCAGCACCCCGTACGCCCGCACAACAGGATGGCACGGGGCCTTTTTGTACAGGCCAGTCCTGAAAAATGAAAGTTAGATGGTGAGTTTATTGAGTGAAGCTTCACTGCAGTTAAGACGACAGGTTTTGGAAAAAGAATTTTCCCGCATAAATGACAGGCAGCGGGAGGCTGTTTTTACCGTGAATGGACCGCTGCTGGTGCTGGCCGGTGCCGGCAGCGGCAAGACCACTGTGCTGGTCAATCGAATTGCCAATTTAATTCGTTATGGCAGCGCCTATCAGGATACTGCGTCTCAGTTGAGCGAACAGGACATAGCGGATATGCAGGAATACCTGCATCATGATACGCCGCTGTCGGAAATCACACGCAGCCATTTGGCGGTGTCCCCAGTGGCGCCGTGGCATATTTTGGCAATAACCTTTACCAACAAGGCTGCCGGGGAATTGAAACAGCGTCTGGCAAATATGCTGGGGGAAGCCGGCAGCCAGGTATGGGCCAGTACGTTCCATTCTTCCTGTGCGCGGATTCTCCGCCAGTTTGGTGACCGGCTGGATTACAGCACCCATTTTACCATTTATGATTCCGATGACTCCAAACGGCTGATGAAAAACTGCCTGAAGGAGCTGGGTGTTGACGAAAAAATCCTCTCCTGCAAGGTTGTGCTGAACGAGATTTCCAGAGCAAAGGACACGCTGACCACACCGAAGGCTTATCAGCAGGCACCCGGTGACGACAATCGCACCGCAACGATTGCCCGCGCCTATCAGATGTACCAGCAGCACCTGAAGGAAGCGGACGCCATGGATTTTGATGACCTTATCAGCTGTACGGTCCAGCTGCTGCAGGAGAATCCGGATGTTCTGGAACATTTCCAGAAGAAGTTCCGCTATATTATGGTAGATGAGTATCAGGATACAGACCATGCGCAGTACGTTTTGATTAAGCTGCTGGCCGGAACAGATGGTAACCTGTGTGTTGTCGGTGATGACGACCAAAGTATTTATAAGTTCCGCGGGGCCACCATTGAAAATATTCTCAGCTTTGAAAAGACATTTCCCACCGCGAAAACCATTCGTCTGGAGCAGAATTACCGTTCCACACAGACCATTCTGAACGCGGCCAATGCCGTTATTTCCAACAATAAAGAACGCAAGGGGAAAACCCTGTGGACAAAGAACCCCGTTGGCAGCAAGATACAGACCCATACGGCCATCAATGAACAGGACGAGGCCGACTATATCGGCAAGCAGATTTTGGAAGGCGTTGCGGATGGCAGAAAGTTCAGCGATTATGCCATTCTGTACCGCATGAATACACAGTCCAGCGCACTGGAGAAGAATTTTGTAAAATCCGGTATTCCGTACCGCATTATCGGCGGCCTGCGCTTTTATGAGCGCAAGGAAATTCGGGACATGATTGCTTACCTGAGCGTTATCAACAACGCCAGCGACGAAATGCGCCTGCGCCGTATCATCAACCAGCCAAAGCGCAGTATCGGCGACAAAACGCTGGCGGCTGCCTCCCAAATTGCGGACCAGCTCGGTGAGAGTGTGTTCTATGTAATTGACCATGCGAACGAGTTTGAGCCGCTGAAGCGCACCGCACCCAAACTGCTGCAGTTTGCGCACATTATGCGCGGCTTTATGGATATGAACGAAAGCGGCAGCCATACGCTGAAAGAACTTTACGATAAAGTTTTGGAAGATACCAATTACATAGCAAGCCTTGGCAATCCCGCGAACCTGGAGGTACAGGACCGTATTTCCAACCTGCGCCAGCTGGAGAGCAATATTCAGCAGTACGAGGAGGAAAACGGTGAGCTGGCCAGCTTGGACGGCTTCCTGCAGGAAGTTTCATTGATGACGGATATAGACAACTATGACGATAAAGCCGATACTGTTGTGATGATGACCATGCACTCAGCCAAAGGGCTGGAGTTTCCGGTCGTGTTTCTGCCTGGCTTTGAGGACGGCATTTTTCCAGGTGTACAGGCTATTTACAGTCCGGAACAGCTGGAAGAGGAACGCCGGCTGGCCTATGTGGCGATTACCCGCGCACGCGAACAGCTGTATATCCTCAACGCACAGAGCCGCATGATTTTCGGTTCCACAAATCGGAACCGCCCCAGCCGCTTCTTACAGGAAATCCCAGAGGAGCTGATGGAGCACACAGCGGCCCGCAGCTGGAAGCAGCCCAAACCGGGCACGGCGCTTCCGGTGTCCTCCAAAGAGGTGCGGGAGGCGGCCATGGAGTCGGCACTGCACTTTGGCGCACCGCAGTCAGCACAGGCACACAAGGCCCTGCAGTTCCGCCCCGGCGACCAGGTGGAGCACAGGGCATTTGGCAAGGGCATGGTTCTGTCCGTCACCCCGATGGGCAACGACCACCTGCTGGAGATTGCCTTTGAAAGCAAAGGCACCAAAAGAATTATGGCAAACTTCGCCCACCTGAAGCGCGCATAAGCATATAAAAAAGGCAGATGCTTTTCGGCATCTGCCTTTTTGTCAGCCATTTTCTGGTTGTGGCTTCCCGCAGCTGCCGCAGCCGGAGTCACTCACCCGCGGCGGGAAAAAGGAATCGGTGGGGAAGTCGATGCGTTTGAACATTTCGCAGGGGTTATCGCTGGCGGGCGAGCATTCTTTGCTGGGAACGCAGAAATCGCAAGTGGGAATCAGCATCTGTACATTGCGCACAATCTGCACAATGGAGAACAGGCCGATGGTCACGAATACACTGCGTCCGCACTCAAAGTCGAAATCGCCGCCGAAATGTTCGCACAATTCATCCGGAATTTTATAGCCAGGGCAGCAGCCGGGACGAGCATCCGCAACCCGTGCGGACAGGCCGACCGGCTGGGCCACCTGGCATACGGCTTTTGGCAGGGCACGGCTGCCGACATTGTGCCCTGGTCTGCAGGGACCGTCACTGCTGGTAAAAACTTTTACGTCGCCATCGCTGCCATACAAAATCGCCTTTTTGGTGAACAGCGCAACGCCGTTTACAGCGATGGGGCAGGTAGCCGGTGCTGTGTACACATCCAGGCCGACATCAAAGGCAAAGGTCATGTCAACGGAGTAGAAGCCTTTGTTAAAGGGCACCGGCTCCATATTCATGTACACAGTCAGTACATTGACACTGTGCAGGCGTACACTGACGCTCCGTTCGATAATGGGACGTTTTTCTTTGGTAAAGTATACCTGCAGGTCCTCCAGGCAATCCTTTGCGCTGCAGGAGTCGTAAACCCGCTGGGCATCGATACATACAGCATTCTTCATACTTTCTGTACGCGTACTGTCATTTGTTTCACTCATATTGCAATCCCCCTATCAGGCAAAATGGTTCTCGTTCAGTACTATCTTATGGAGGATGGAGAAAAACGTTCCCAGCGGCAGGCTATTCTGCCGCTGCAGCGGTTGAAAGCGAGGAGAAAGTTTGCTATAATAGAGTGACAAAAAACGACAGGGCGTACCCTGCCTTGCAGGAGGTTTCATTGGTCATGCCACACGTAGAGCTGCTTACCTACACTAAGTTTCCCGAAAAAACGGTCGCTTCGGCGGCAAAGCTGTGCTATTCACCGTCCGATATAGACGCGATTCAGAAGGATATGACAGAGGAAAAAATCAATCATTTTATGGACATCCTGGTGGAAAACCATCATGAAAGCCCGATTGAGCATGCTTCCTTCACGTTTGGCATTGAGGGCGTGTCACGTTCGCTGCTGGCACAGATTACCCGCCACCGCATTGCCAGCTACAGCGTGCAGAGCCAGCGCTATGTGGCTGCCAGCCACTTTTCTTATGTGGTGCCACCGGAGATTGCCGCGATTCCGGCCGCCAAGGAAGAGTATCTGCGTGCCATGGAAGAGGATCAGCAGCACTACGACCATTTATCGGCGCTATTACAGGAAAAGCATAAAGCGGAACTAATGCAGGAGGGCCTTTCTGAAAAAGCCGCGGCCTGCAAGGCACAGAAGATGTCCAATGAGGATGCCCGCTTTGTTCTGCCCAACGCCTGCACAACAAAAATTGTCTGCACTATGGACGCACGCAGCCTGCTACATTTCTTTTCTCTGCGCTGCTGCAGCCGTGCACAGTGGGAAATCCGCGAGGTTGCAGAACAGATGCTTTGGCTGGTGAAGGGGGTTGCACCCCATTTGTTTGCAAAGGCTGGCCCGCCCTGTCTGTATGGCACTTGCCCGGAAGGAAAAATGAGCTGCGGCAAGCAGGCGGAGATGAAAGCGCATTATGCGGCGAAAGAAAAGGCACAGAATGGGTAAACTCCTGGTATTGGAAGGCCTTGACGGCAGCGGCAAGCAAACACAGACAGCGCTGCTGGATCGTGCATTTTCTGAAGCCGGTGCTCCCAGCCGACGCGTGTCTTTTCCGGATTACAACCAGCCCTCTTCTGCACTGGTGAAAATGTACCTGCACGGTGAATTCGGCACACAGCCGCAGGATGTCAACCCGTATGCCGCTTCTTCTTTTTACGCGGTGGATCGTTTCGCTTCTTACCGAAAATTTTGGAAGCAGGACTATGACAACGGCAAGTGCATTTTGGCGGACCGCTATACAACCTCCAACCTGGTTTATCAGCTGCCGAAGCTGCCGCGAAACGAGTGGGACGCTTTCACCCAATGGCTGCTGGATTATGAATATCATCGCCTGGAACTGCCAATACCTGATTTGACCTTGTTTTTGGATATGCCGGAGACGGTTTCCGAGGAGCTGCTGGAAAAGCGCTACCACGGGGACGAGGGGCAAAAAGATATTCATGAAAAAGATACCGCCTTTCAGCATGACTGCCGTGCGGCAGCTCTGTATGCGGCCAATGTGCTGCACTGGAAAGTGATTCCCTGCAGCAGCGGTGGAGCTGTACGAACACCGGAGCAAATTGCAGAACAAATTCGGCAGACGGTGCAGAAAGCCGGTCTGCTGTAAAAAAGCCCATCGAAAGGAAGCCTTTTGTATGGTATATGTATTTTTAGCAAATGGTTTTGAAGAAGTAGAAGCACTGTCCACGGTCGATATTCTCCGCCGTGCCGGCCAGGAAGTTTTGACGGTCGGTGTGGGCGGCAGGGAAATTGTCGGTGCACATCATATTCCGGTAACAGCTGATGTATCGGAAGCGGATTTGAATATGGCACAGCGTCCGGCAGACATGGTGGTTTTGCCCGGTGGAATGCCCGGTACCCTTCATTTGGAGCGGTCCGCAACCGTTCGTGCGGCAGTAAATGACTGCGTGCGGCGCGGAAAATATCTGGCTGCTATCTGTGCGGCACCCTCTGTTTTGGGACATTGGGGCCTGCTTAACGGCCATACAGCCACCTGCTTCCCGGGCTTTGAAAAAGACTTGCACTGTACGGTCAGCAAAGAATCTGTGGTGCAAAGTGGAAATGTGATTACCGCCCGTGGTGCCGGTGTGGCGGTAGACTTCGCACTGAAGCTCACGGCGGTTTTGTGCGGACCGGAAAAAGCAAAGGAAGTTAAAGAATCAATTCAATGCGTATAAAGGGAAATATTAAAGAAGTAAAACAGGGGCTGCGCCAAAAATGCCGGGCGTACCGGGAATCGCTTTCTCCGCAGCAGAAACAGCAGATGGATGCGGCAATCCGCACCCGTCTGTTTCGTCTGTCTGTTTATCGACAGAGCCGAATCCTTTTCACATATGTCAGCAAACCAATTGAAGTGGACACCATTGCGATTATTCGCCATGCACTGACGCATGGCAGGCAGGTAGCTGTGCCGCGCTGTATCCCGGGCACGCATCGGATGCAGTTTTACTTCATTCATTCCCTGGACGACCTTACGCCGGGGACCTTTGGAGTATTGGAGCCGGATATCGAACGCTGTCAGCCCGTAACGGACCTTAGTCAAGGACTGTGCATTGTGCCGGGGCTAAGCTTTGACTCACAGGGATATCGGCTGGGGTACGGAAAAGGATATTATGACCGTTTCTTGGCCGCTTTTGGCGGCAGCACAATCGGTATTTGTTACCGGAACTGTGCCCCGTGGAAGCTCCCGCACGGCTACTATGATCGTCCAGTTGACCTTTTAATTACAGAAAAATATATCCGAAATATCCACAGGGCAGGGAAGCACGCTTCCAGCCGTCAGGAGGTACGTCATGGCTGAAAATGAACATCAGCAGTCCCTTAGCAGCTTCAGCGGAGATGCGGCAATGCGTGCGGAAGCTGCAAGGGAAGCTGCCGATGAAAAGAGGGCAATCCGCAACCATAAGCGGCGCAACCGGGAGAAGCGAAAAAAGAATCGTCATTTTTTTCTCGCTGTATGGTGGTGCATGGTTATTTTGGTGGGGCTGGTGCTGGGGCAGTTCCTCATTACGGGACTGAATGATATTTTGGCGGTAAACCGTACCAGTTCCAATGTAACCGTGCAGATACCCATCAGCACAACGGAGGATTCGATAAAACCATCTGCCCTAAAAAAACTGAACGGGCAGAAACTACAGAGCGCAAAATCTTCTAACCGTGAAATTACCCGCAAAGTGGCAAATATTCTGCACCAAGCAGGATTGGTGGACGACCCGGATGTTTTTTGTATGTATGTACGTCTGCGCAAAGCGGACGGCTGTTTTCACAACGGCACTTGGCAAATTAACGCCAAAACCGATTATGAAGAACTTATCAATACGCTGGAGTCCAACGAAGGCCGCAAAGACACTATTAAGGTAACCATTCCGGAAGGACAGAATGCGGTGGAGATTGCCCGCCTTCTGCAAAAAAACGGTGTGATTTCTTCTTCCCAGAAGTTCTTGGACGTGCTGAATACCAATGCCTTTGACAGCACCTATACGATGGTTTCCGATTTAAAGAACCTAAAGGGACGGTATTATAAATTTGAAGGATATCTGTTCCCGGATACCTATGAATTCTACCAAAATGAGGACCCGCAGAATGTGCTGCAGAAGATGCTGAATGATTCCAACGAACGCTATACCAAAGAAATCCGTGAAAAGGCAAAGGCAAAGAACATGACGCTGGACCAGCTGATTACCTTGGCTTCCATTATCCAGGCGGAATCAGCGGATTCAGCGGATATGCTGAATGTTTCTTCGGTACTGCAAAACCGGCTGAAGTATGGCAGCCAGTACAATATTTATACGCTGGACTGTGATTCTACCATGTACTATCCTTACCGCTCCAAATCGGATGTTCCGTCCAGTTTGGGCAGCAGCTATAAGAGTAAGTATAACACCTATACAATGAAGGGGCTGCCTGCTGGTGCTGTGTGCAATCCGGGTATTGCAGCTATTAACGCGGCGCTGAACCCGAATCAGACTTCGTATTTATATTTCTGTCATAATCCAAAGACCAAAAAAGCATACTATGCGTCCACACAGGAAGAGCATACCGATAACTTAGTAGAGGCAGGACTGACAAAATGAGCTTTGAAAAAATACCCGACCGTCTGCCGGAGCTGCTGGCTCCAGCGGGGGATATGGAGCGGCTGCAGGCCGCCGTACAGTTTGGTGCAGATGCCGTTTATTTGGCCGGCACACAGTTTGGCATGCGCAGTGCGCCCTCCAACTTTACACCGCAGCAGCTGGCGGATGGCGTCCGCTTTGCCCACAGCCACGGTGTGCGCATCTATCTGACCTGCAACATTATTCCGCACAACAGTGATGTTGAGCATTTGGAACCGTTCCTGCGCATGGCGCGGGATGCCGGTGTGGATGCCTTTATCGTTACGGATATGGGTGTTATGGAAATGGCACAGAAGGTAGCGCCGCAGGTGGACATTCATATTTCTACCCAGACCGGCGTAACCAACTATGCGGCTGCACGACGTCTTTATGATTTGGGTGCCAAACGTGTGGTGTTGGCACGGGAACTTTCCCTGGAAGAGGTGGCAACCCTGCGTGCCAAAACACCGAAGGACCTGGAAATCGAGTGCTTTGTGCATGGAGCCATGTGTGTTTCTATTTCCGGCCGCTGCCTGCTTTCCAACTACTTTACCGGACGGGACGGCAACCACGGCGAGTGTGCGCAGCCCTGCCGCTGGAAATATGCCCTGTGTGAAGAAACCCGCCCCGGGGTGTACCTGCCGATTGATGAGGACAGCAACGGCAGCTACATTTTAAATGCAAAAGACATGAATATGTCCGAACATATCCCGGAACTGCTGCAGGCCGGTGTGGACAGCCTGAAAATAGAGGGCCGCGCCAAGTCGGCATACTACACAGCGGCCGCAACCAACGCGTACCGCCGGGCACTGAATGACGCTATAGCGGGCAAACCGCTGACGCCGTGGGTCAAAGAGGAACTGAATAAAATCAGTCACCGCCAGTACAGTACTGGTTTTTACTTTGGCCGTCCGGATGAAAGTTTGACGCTGGGCAGCTATGTGCGTGACTATGAAGTTGCGGCTGTGTGCGAATCGTACCACAACGGCGTAGCGGTTTTGTCACAGCGCAACCGCTTTTTCCGCGGCGATACAGCCGATGTGCTGGAGCCCGGAAAGGCACCCTATCTTGTAAAAATGGACCATATTGAAAACGGAGATGGGGAACCAATTGAGTCCGCTAACCATGCAGTTATGCGTGTACTGCTTTACACAGATACACCGATTGCCCCCGGTGCGCTGCTGCGTATCCGCAAACAAAAAGACTGAACAGAAAAAATTATCGTTACCAAAATAAGGAATGAAAAAGTCCTCTGCTGGGAATACTTTCAGCGGGGGGCTTTTTGTATGCAGAAGACGGAAAAACGAGTTCTCTGGACGTTGGGCGTCATGCTGCTGCTGTTCGCTTTTTGTATGGCGCAGCTGCTGCAGGCAACGCTTTGGCGGGGAACTTTGGCACAGACGGCTGCCACACAGCAGCATCTTACCCTCACTTTTTCAGCGGGCCGCGGTACGGTATATGACCGGAATATGCAGGCGTTGACCGGCGGTAGAATCACCTATCTGACAGCGGTGGAGCCTGGGCGGGAGTCGGCGGCGGCGCTTAGCCGGTCACTGTCAAAGCAGCAAATGCAGGCACTGTATCCGCAGCTAAAAGAGGGGTATCCATTTTTCACCTATTTGCCGGTACGGGTGAAAGGGGAAGGTGTGCTGAGCTTTCCACAGCAGCAGCGCCGTCCCTCACATCCGCTGGCACCGCATTTGGTTGGCTATTTGGACGGCAGCGGGCACGGTGTCTGCGGTGCCGAAAAAGCCTTTGACAAGGTCCTTTCCAGCGCCGCATCGACAACCCGCATTACCTATACGGTGGATGCACTGCGGCACCCACTGCCGGGGGAACAGCCACAGGTCACTTCCACCGCGGCAGGCACATCGTCCAGCGAAGTGCTGACCATAGACAGTGGCCTGCAAAAGTTGGCGGAAACGGCGGCAGGAACGGCTTTTGAAAAAGGCGCCGTAGTTATCCTAAAAGCCGGAAGCGGTGAAATCTTAGCCAGTGCCAGTTTGCCGTCCTTCGACCCAGCGGACCTTTCAAAAACGGTGCAGCAGGCAGATGGAGCCTTAGTGGACCGCACCCTTGCACCATGCAGTGTGGGTTCGGTCTTTAAAATTGCTGCCGCGGCGGCAGCGCTGGAAAACGGGCTGGACCCAAACGCAGTGTATACCTGTCACGGCAGTGAAACGGCCGGCGGCTTTGCCTTTCACTGTGCGGGCGGAGAATCGCACGGCCGCATCACTTTGCAGCAGGCGCTGGCACAGTCCTGCAATTCGTATTTTGTATCCTGTATGCGGAAAGTACCGCCGACCGCTTTTCTGCAGATGGCGCGGCGGTTGGGATTTGGGCAGAAAACAGAGATCGCACCGCAGCTTTGCGGCGGTGCCGGAACGCTGCCGAGTTTGCTGGAACTCAAAAATCCGCGGGCGCTAGCAAACTTTTCATTTGGACAGGGAACACTGACGGCTTCCCCCATGCAGGTGGCAGCTATGGTCAATGCTGTTGCTTCCGGCGGCATTTATACGCGGCCATCGTTGTCGCTGGGCACTGCGAATGCCACAGGGAAAATAGTTGTGCCAGCGGAAAAGCCGGCCGGCACACGGGCCTTTACGCAGCGGACGGCGGACCTTATCCGTGACGGCATGGAGATGAGCGCCGAAAAAGGCACCGGGCGCGCGGGAAAACCGCAGTATGTTAAGGCAGCGGTGAAAACGGCAACGGCACAAACCGGACATTACACGGCGGGGAAAGAGGACGTAGTCAGCTGGTATGCGGGATTCTTTCCGGTGGATTCGCCGCGGTATGTTGTGGTCATTATGGAGGACGGCGGCAGCGGCGGCGGCGTCAGCTGCGGCCCAATCTTCCGCCGCATTGCGGATACACTGTACCCGAAAGATTGACATTTCTCGTCTTCCTGTTTATAATAATGCCATAAGGAAAAGACGATGAAGGGCATGAAGCCCCAGCAGGATTGTACAGAGAGCTGGCATATGGTGAAAGCCGGACTTCTTTGCTGGCGGCCGGCCGGCCCAGAGTTCCCCGCGGCGAGCGGCGGCGTTTTCCCGCGTTAAGGGCAAAGAGAGGCGCTCCTCAGGCGCAATTTGGGTGGTACCACGGGTGTTCCCGTCCCATTGCGGACGGGGCACCTTTCTTTTTTTGTTATTTCTATAAACGCAAAATTTTACGAATAAAAGGATGGAGAACAGCAATATGAAGTGGATGGGATTGAATGAAATCCGAGAAAAATATCTGGAATTTTTCGAGAGCAAGGGGCACCTGCGGCTGCCTAGCTTTTCACTGATTCCAAAAGATGATAACTCCCTGCTGCTGATTAATAGCGGCATGGCACCTATGAAAAAATACTTTACCGGCGAGGTGACACCGCCCCGCCGCCGTGTAACGACCTGCCAGAAGTGCATTCGTACCGGCGATATTGAAAACGTCGGCATTACCGACCGCCACGGCACGTTCTTTGAAATGCTCGGCAATTTCTCCTTCGGTGATTACTTTAAGCATGAGGCCATTGCGTGGGCATGGGAGTTCTGCACGAAAGTAATGGAGATGCCTGAGGACCGGCTGTGGGTTACCATTTATTTGGACGATGACGAGGCGTTTGATATTTGGACCAAAGAAATCGGCGTATCGCCGGACCATATTGTCCGCCTTGGAAAAGAGGACAACTTCTGGGAACACGGTTCCGGTCCCTGCGGCCCTTGCTCCGAGATTTACTTTGACCGCGGCCCGGAACACGGCTGCGGCAAACCTACCTGTGGTGTCAGCTGCGACTGCGACCGCTACGTTGAATTCTGGAACGTTGTCTTTTCCCAGTTTAACTGTGACGGCCATGGCCATTATCCGCCCATGGAGCACCCGAATATTGATACTGGCATGGGGCTGGATCGACTGGCCTGCATTATGCAGAATGTTGATAATATGTTCCTTGTTGATACAGCACAAAACATTATGAAGACCATCGGCAGCATTGCTCATGTGGAGTACGGCAAAGACAAGCAGGCGGATATTTCCCTACGCGTCATTACCGACCATACACGTGCGGCAACCTTTATGATAGGTGACGGCGTTATGCCCAGCAATGAGGGCCGCGGCTACGTGTTGCGCCGTCTGCTGCGTCGTGCGGCTCGCCACGGGCGTTTGCTTGGTGTTCATGAACCGTTCCTCGCAAAGGTTGCCGAGTCGGTCATCCACGAAAATAAGGGTGCTTATCCGGAGCTGGAAGAAAAGGAAGCCATGATTCTGAAGCTGATTTCCGTAGAAGAAGAAAGCTTTTCCCGCACGATTGACCAGGGCTCGCAGCTGCTGGACGACATCATTGCGCAGAATAAGGATAAGGTCATTTCCGGTGACGATGCCTTTAAGCTTAGCGATACCTACGGCTTTCCCATTGACCTGACAAAAGAGATTGCTGCCGAACACGATATGACCGTTGATGAGGATACCTTCCAAAAGCGTATGCAGGAGCAGAAAGAGCGTGCTCGTGCGGCCCGTAAAAACGCCGGTGCAGATGCTTGGGCGGGTGAAAGTGACCTCCTGGAAAGTGTGCCGGAAACCGAGTTCCATGGCTATACCGAAAAGACGGTACAGGCAAAAGTCGTGGCAATTGTGAAGGATGGCAAACGGGCAGAGTCCGTGGACGCAGGCGATAAAATCGGACTGGTCCTCGACAAAACGACCTTCTACGGTGAAAGCGGCGGACAGGTTGGCGATACCGGTTCCATCAGTGCGGAAGACGCGGTGCTGCTGGTGCAGGATACCACGAAAAATCATGCCAAAAACTTTATCCATCACTGCACTGTACAGGCAGGCACCATTCGTGTCGGCGATACGGTGACAGCACAGCCGGACTGGAAGCGCCGGGAGTCCATCATGCGCAACCATACGGCGGCACATTTGCTGCAGGCGGCTCTGCGCCGTGTACTGGGCACACATGTGGAGCAGGCCGGGCAGTTGGTAAATGAAGAGCATGTGCGGTTTGACTTTACGCATTTTGCAGCCTTGACATCGGAAGAACTGCAGAAAGTAGAGGATATGGTCAATGACATTATCCTGGCGGCAGTGCCGGTAAAAGTGCGTGAGATGCCGATTGATGAGGCGAAAAAGCTGGGCGCAATGGCACTGTTCGGAGAAAAGTACGGCAAAATTGTGCGTGTCGTTTCTGCGGGCGATTTCAGCAAGGAATTCTGCGGCGGCACCCATGTGGACAATACAGCGAAGCTTGGACTATTTAAAGTCATTTCCGAAACCAGTGCGGCTGCCGGTGTGCGCCGCATTGAGGCGGTGACAGGCCGCGGTGTCAGCCGTTTACTGAACCAGAGCCTTTCCGTCATCAATCGTACGGCGGCTGCCTTAAAACTTAACAATGCTGCGGATTTGCCGGAACACGCGGAGCAGGTCGCCGCACAGCTGAAGCAGACGGAAAATGAGCTGGAAAAAGAAAAATCGAAACTGGCAGCTCAGAAGGTGGAACACCTGCTTGCCAATGCCAAAACGGCTGGCAGTGTGCGTGTCTGCACCGCAAAGGTGAACGGCGCGGACGCGGCTGCCCTGCGCACCATGTGCGACCAGGCCCGCAGCAGTGCAGATGATTTGGTGGCGGTTTTTGCCGGTGTGAACGGCGCAAAGGCCAATTTGGCAGTTGCTGTTGGCAAGCAGGCCCTGAAACAGGGCGCGCATGCCGGAAAGATTGCAAAGGCCGTGGCACAGCTCGCCGGCGGCAACGGCGGCGGCAAGCCCGATTTTGCTATGGCTGGTGCCCGTGACCTCAGCAAGCTGGATACAGCCCTGCAGGCCGCCGCGGGAATTGTTGCAGATATGGTAAAGTGAATTCTGTACTTGCGCATTTTCCAAAAACTGATTATAATATTATTTTGGTGGGAGTTCTGCATAAGTGCTTTTTTGCGGAACATTTGTCATGAAAAACGGGGAAAGGAGGAAAGACAGCATGGATTGCGTATTCTGCAAGATTGCTTCCGGGGAAATCCCCAGCACGCGTGTTTATGAAGATGACCTCTGCGTTGCTTTTAAAGATTTGGAGCCGCAGGCACCAGTTCATCTGCTGATTATCCCGCGGGAACACATTGCTTCTGCGGAGGAAATTACGCCGAAGAACAGCGCAATTGTTGCCCATATTTTTGAGGTAGCAGCCAAGCTGGCGAAAGAAAACCATTTGGACCGCGGCTGGCGTATTGTCAGCAATGTTGGTGAAGAAGGCGGTCAGTCCGTTAAACACCTGCATTTTCATCTGTTAGGAGGGCGCCCAATGGCGTGGCCGCCCGGCTGACTGGCTGAAGGTCAGCAAGCAGAATTTTATACTTATAAGATGAGAAAGGCCGGTTACCTGTGAATCAAATTGTTACAATCAATGGCTTAAAATATTACCATATGACCATCGCGGGCTGTGAGCGCGATTTGCCAATCTGCCCCATCAGCGATACCATGGACATTGCCGGATTCGTTATGCTGGGTGATGTGGAAATCACAAAGGCAAGTGCTGCTGCACTGCTGAAGTGCTGCCCGGAACATGACGTGGTGGTCACAGCGGAAACAAAGGGCATTCCGCTGGCTTATGAAATGGCCCGTCAGGGCTGCGGCCGTTACATCGTTGCACGCAAGAGCGTCAAGGCGTATATGCGCAACCCGATTCATGTGGAGGTCAATTCCATTACGACCGACCATATGCAGGAACTGTATCTGGCGGAGGACGACTATAAAGGTCTGAAGGACAAACGGGTGCTGATTGTGGACGACGTTATCAGCACCGGCGAGTCACTGGCCGCTATGGAAAAACTGGTTGAGCGCTTTGACGGCAACATTGTCGGCCGTGCTTCTGTTTTGGCGGAAGGGGACGCAAAGGACCGCAAGGATATTATTTATCTGGAGCCGCTGCCGATGTTTTCACATGAGAAATAATTAGGAGATTCCAAATGAAACGACCGCTTGCGTTGGTAGGTTTTACATATCTGCTGACACAGGCGGTTTCTATTTTTCTGGGAAGACAGGCGGCAGGTATCTTGGGTGCTGCCTGTCTATTAGCCGGGCTGCTGCTGTTGCTGTTGCGCAAAAAACGGACAGGGCAGGATTGTGTTCTGCCTGCGGCGGCTTTTACGGCGGCCGCTGCCTGTCTGCTCTTTTGCTGGATGAGCTTTTCATATGAGCAGGCAGTACAGCAATATGCGGGCAGAAATGTGTTGGTAAAGGGAATGGTGTCCGAAGAACCGGACTATTCTTCCGGAAAGGCGTTTTATACGCTGACGGTTACTAGCTGCGGTGGCAGTCGGCAGACACCGCTGGCTGGGAAAGAGCTGCGTCTGTCGGCGAATGAGTCGTTTTCGGCGGAAACATTTGATGATTTTCGGGGGACAGTACATTTGTATCGGTCGGGCGGCAGCGGATATTTTTCCAACCGCAACCGACTGCTGGCCCACAAAACGGTGCTGCAGGGGTATATCCAGACGGGAGAACCATATACCCTGAATACCGGTTCTCCGCCGGTTTGGAAGCGTGTGTTTTACAGTGCCCGCCGGTACCTTTTGGACAGTGTTGCATGGAATTTGCCGTCACCGGAAAATGCATTGGTCAGCGGCATATTGGCCGGCGAAAAACAAGCGATACCGGATGCAGTGGAAGAAGCCTTCCGCGGCGCGGGAGTATCCCATCTGCTAAGCGTTTCTGGGCTGCATATGGCGGCCGCAGCACAGCTTCTCCTGTTGTTTTTGTCGCTGCTTCCACTTTCCCGCAGAGGGCGCAGCGTTTTGGCCGCAGCCGGTGTCATTTTATTTATGGGCGTCACCTGTTTTACGCCTTCTGTTGTGCGCAGTGGTATTATGTACCTAATCATGCTGTGCGGCAGGTGCTTTTACCGCCGTGCGGACAGCCTTAATTCCCTTGGCTTTGCGGTACTGCTGCTGTGCCTCTTTAGCCCATTCGCTGCGGCTGACTGCAGCCTGCTGCTTAGCTTTTCGGCAACTTTGGGGATTTTGCTGTGGACAGGTCCGGTACAGAAATTTGTAAGGACATACAGCAAAAATAAAGTACAAAAGAAACTGTTGAATTATTTTCTGGGCACCCTTATGATGTCACTGGCCGCCACATTATTTACGCTTCCGGTGTCATTGCTTGCATTTGAGGAACTTTCTTTGGTTTCACCGCTGGCAAATCTGCTGGTGCTCACGCCCTCCAGTCTAATGATTTATACAGGACTGCTGGCCGTGCTGGTGGGTGCCTGTCCGGTGCTCGGCGGAGCAGCCGCTGTTTTGTGGAAGCTGACTGAATGGCTGGCACATTACCTAATTGCAAGTACGGCATGGTGTGCATCCCTGCCGTTTGCGCAGGTGCCGACCGGATATCGGTTTGTGCGGCTATGGTTGGGTGCCGCACTGTTGCTTTTTGGGGCGGCCTGTCTGCTGTGCTGCCGCCGGAAGGAGCTGCCGTTGCGTTTGACCGCATTGCTTGCGGCGGTATTGTTGTTTGCAAACGGGTACATTTGGCAGCTGACGAATTATCAAAAGTATAAAATTACGATTGCGGCCAGCAGTGAGGGCGTCAGCGCAATCTTAACGTATGGCAGGCATGGCGCGGTTGTCGGTTTTGGGGCGGGCAGCTATGCCATAGAGCGCATTTTGCGGCGGGAGCAGGTTAGGCAGCTGGACATGGTTGTTCTTTTGAGCCAGTCTAATAGGGAAAGCCAGCAGGCAACAGCGGTCATTTCAGAGTGGAACCCACCGCAGGTTGTTTTGCCGCCGGGTCCCGTCTTGGATGGCCTGTTGGAGCAAACGCTGGCAGCAATTCACTGCCGCTGTTTTTCCGGCAGCAGGTCAGAGGCCTCCCTATGGAATTCTGTACTGCTGACATACGCAGACGGCGTGACACAGCTTCGTATGGGGCGGCTGAGCATCCTTTTTTGCGGGGACAGCGCCAACCCTGCGGCGGCCGGCTTTGTCGGTACGCAGATTTTGGTGTGCAGCAGTCTGCCAAAGGGTGCGGCACAGCTGCCGTCGAATATGACTATTTTATGTGGTGCTCCCAATACATACAAGGCCTATGCGCCCGCCCAGCGGGGACTGCCGGTTGTGCTGGGCGGGGAAGAGGACCTGGTGCTGCTGCCGGAACAGACCGGCGCGGTGCAGTTTAGGAGGAATGACTGATGCCAGAATGCAGGGAAAGCGACCTAAAAAAGCAGATAGAAGCGAACACGCTAACCGGGCTGTATGTCCTGTACGGGGACGAAAAGTATATGGTCGCCTACTGGGCAAAGCGGCTGATAAAAAAAGCGGCGGGTAAAACGTTTCTGGACTTTAATCTACAGTGTTTTTCTGGTGACGCCGCCGCGGACGCACTGGACGATGCAGTGCAGGCGCTGCCGTTTATGGCGTCGCGCAAGTGTGTGGCGGTGTCTGATTTGTCACTGGACGGCCGCACGCCGTCTGAAAACAAAAAGCTGTTGCAGCTTTTTGCGGATGTGCCGGACACAACGGTACTGGTTCTGTCCTTTGCGGCGAGTGACCCGCCGTTTCAGAAGGACAAAAAGTGGAAAAAGTTATATACAGAATGCAGTAAATCCGGAACGTGCGTTGCCTGCCGGAAACACAGCCGGCCGGAGCTGGAAAAAACGCTGGTGGCGGCTGCAAACCGCCGCGGCTGTGTGCTGCAGCGGGTGGACGCGGGGAAGATGGTGCGCTATGTCGGTGACGACCTGACCGCACTGCACGGCGAGCTGGAAAAAGTCTGTGCCTACACCGGCAGCGGACCGATTGCGCCCAAAACCATTGACCTATTGGTTACGCGCAATTTGGAGGCACGTGTGTACGATCTAAGTCGTGCCTTGCTGGCGGGACACAGCGGGCAGGCGTACCGGATTTTAAATCAGCTGCTGGAGCAGAACGAGCCGCCGGTTCGCATCCTGGCGGTGCTGACGGGTGCTTATGTTGATTTATACCGTGTGCGTACTGCCTTGCAGAGCGGCGAAAGCGCCATGGAACCAGCCAAGTATTTTCCGGAGTACAAAAATCGCCAGTTCCGTTTGACCAATGCGGAGCGGGACGCGCACGGTCTTTCCACACAAAGGCTGCGTGCCAGTCTGGACATTCTGCTGGCGGCGGACCTCGACCTGAAAGGTTCCCACACGGCGGAACAGCTAATTTTGGAAAAGGCGCTGGCACGGCTGCTGTTGGCTGCAAGAGGGGAGAAGAGCGCGTGAACAAACTGAAAATTCGGGAAGCCGTAGTGGTGGAGGGCAAGTATGATAAAATTAAGCTCTCGGCGCTTATCGACGCGCCCATTCTGGTGACAAACGGCTTTGGTATTTTCCGTGACCAGCAGCAGCTGGAACTGCTGCGGCAAATGGCAGACCGGCGCGGTCTGTTAATTTTAACAGATAGCGACTCGGCGGGCTTTTTGATACGCAACTACCTGAAAGGTGCCATAGACCCGAAAAAGATGAAGCAGGCGTATATTCCAGACATATACGGCAAGGAAAAGCGCAAGTCTGCACCGGGAAAAGAGGGCAAGCTGGGCGTGGAGGGCATTCCGATGCCCATTTTGCGGCAGTGCCTTTTGCAGGCGGGCGTGAAGGTGCAGGACGCACCGCTGCCAGAACGCCCCATCACCAAAACGGATTTTTACGAGCTGGGCCTTTCCGGCGGAACGAAAAGCGCCGAAAAACGCCGGGCAGTACAGCGGGCACTGCGCCTGCCGGAGCGCCTGTCCGCCAATGCACTGCTGGAGGTTCTGAACACCCTGACCACTTATGCGGACCTGTGCCAGCTGTGCCATCGGTTTTTTCCAGACAAACAGGCATAAAGAAACACCGCCGTTCATTCATATAACGGCGGTGTTTCTTTTGCAATAAAGCGGCGGCACCGGAGGAAACCCTCCAGTACCGCCGCTGCGCAAATACAACTACATTAATTTGTTGAGATTTGTTTTAATTGAAGTTACACACTCCATTATTTCACGTTGACAGCAAATACTTTGTACTGCTGGCCGTTCAGAGTGATGTACACACCATAGGAGCCAGTCTGTGTACCATGTACCTTGCAGAGGTAAGAACCATCGGCGTTCTTCTGCAGGCCGCAGGTTGTCAGAGCAGCATCTCTAGCGGTGTTGAAGGTAAAGTTATCAACCGTTGTCTTCGGGGTAATCTTAAAGCAATAAGTATTGCCCTTTTTCAGATCTACAGTTTGGGTAGTGTCGCATTGGAACGGACGGTCGGTAACCTGTACTGTGAAGGCCAGTTGGCCATTCACGTAAACGCCGGTCTTATCGCCAACACCATCTTTAACACCACCGTTCATGTACATGCCATAGTTACCAGACATACCGTCCCACAAGGTGTAACCCTTGCTCGGATATGCACGGGTCTGCATAACCTTGTCGTTGCCGGCGGTGTACTTGAAGTCTGTGAACTTCTTGCCGTCAGCAGTTATGAAGGTAACATGCTGTGCGGTGCTCTGGGTAACCTTTACAATGTCCGTCGGGCCAACAATCTTGCCGTTAACAATAGCGACAACCGGTGTGTTGGTTACGGAAACAGTGTAGACGTGGGAAACCTTGCTGCCGTCCGGCAGAGTAGCGGTTACAGTGATAACGGCAGTGCCGGTCTTACCTGTTGCGGTAACCTTCAATGCATTATCGGTAGCAGATGTAGGAACAGTTGCAACAAAGTCGTTGGAGGACTTGGCAGTGACATCGGTCAGTGCGCTGTCGCCGTTCGGGGCAGCAGTCAGAGTCATGGACTCGGACGGTTTGATAACGTTCTTGTCAGCGGTCAGGGTGAAGTCAGTTGTAGCAACAGACTTCTTATCAGTGACAGTTACGTTATAAGTTACCGGCTTACCCTTTACTGGTTCTGCGATACCAGTCGTTTCATCCATCTTATACAGCTGTGCGGTTACCTGTGTTTTGTTGGTAGTTGTGTTGTTTTTATCGTAAGTACCAGTGATGGTGTTGGTCAGGCCGCTGGTGCCGACTGTACCCAGCTTAAAGTCTGCATTCTTCTTGCCACCAGTATAGCTCCAGTTAATGTGGAAGTTATCGCCAAAGCTGCTTGCCGGATATGGATTAACAGCCAGCTGCTTAGTTTCGCCGGAAACAATCTCAACGTCATAGGTACCATTGCTGTTCAGTTTACTGCCCTGTGTTGCGTCTGTCAGACTGCCAACAGTAACATCTCTGACAACAGCATTTTTGGAACCTGCTTTTTGTTCAGCAGTGTAGCCAGGTGTCACGATGTTTGCGTAAGCAGTCTTATTTTCATTCTTTTTGTCATTGCCGTCATTGGTATAGGCAATAGCTTTAGCATTGTCTTTGGTCATGAAAGCAGTATCGCCGTTCTTTACATCGTTGACCTTCAGTGTGAAGGCATCATTTCTGTTACCCAGAATGGTCAAGCTGTTCGGCGCAATGGCCAAAGTGCCAGTTTTATCACCGCCGGTAGCAATAACATTGCCAGTGAAAGTTGCCTTGCCGGAAACCGTGAGTGTCTTTCCGCTTGCAATAGAAGCGGAAGGACAATCTGCAATGGAAGCAACGGTTGTGTTGCTGTTAACAGTCAGTTTGTAACCATCCACTGCTGGAAGAATGATGTCTTCAGTGCTTGAAGAATTATTCATTTGTAACGTACCCTGGGAATCAGCGGAGGCCCTTGTGATGACGCCAATGGAAGCCTTTGCGCTGTTGATTTCTATATTGTTAGCAGTGATGGAATTAACCTTTGTGCGGATAGCGGTCTTATCCTTGTTTGCGTTTGCGCTAACGTCAACAGTGCTGGCACTAGTTGTCTTGACAGAACCGACTGTTGTGGTTGCAACGTCTTTTGCATTGCCGATGTGGACAGCACCCTTTGTATCAATGCTGTCCACCTTTGTGGAAACAGCTGCGTCGTGATTGGTTGTGCCAACCAGTGTATTCGTGACAGTGACCTCTGCTGTAGAGTCTGCCTTGGTATCGGTAACCTTTTTAACGGTTGCACCATCAATGGTAACTGAGTTGCCGTTGATGTCGAGGGTGCCAATGGTTGCGCCAGCAGGGATGGAAGTTGTGCCGGCAGGGATGGAAGTTGTGCCGGCAGGGATGGAAGTTGTGCCGGCAGGGATGGAAGTTGTGCCGGCCAACTTCAAAGTAACCTTTGCCAGCTGGTCGTTGGTCATGGTAACCGACTTCTTATCGGTGCCATAAGTAACATCATAGGAGCCCTTGGTTGTGGTGGATGCCTCAATAGCACTCACATTATCATAAGTAGTGATAACGGGAGCAGTGGTAACGGACAGTTCAGGAGAAGTCTTGGTTTCCTTTACACCTTTATTGTTGTAGAGGTAGGAAGCGGTTGCGCTGCCGACAGCGACACCGGTTGCCTTATTAGTATCCACAGTCAAAACAGCCGTGTCACTGCTGGCTGTCTTGTCAACAGCTGAGATGTAGGCCGGTGTGGCGAAAGCCTTTTCAGAATCATCGGCTGCTACGGTCTCGCTGTACAGATAAGCGTTGCCGCCGACGTTGATGGAATCCACTGTGTTACCAATGTTAGCATCAGCATCCGTCTTGGCGGAGGACCAGACAGTGCTGATATAGCCACCGTCGTCTTTTGCGGTGTCAACCAAATCAATGTCAAAGGTGATTGGGGCCAAGTTATATGTCTTGCCGCCAGCGGTGCACTGCAGGCCGGAAACAGTAACCTGCTGTGTGCCGGCTTTCTGTTCAGTAAAGGAGAAGTTACCGTTGGCGTTATCAACCTTTACAACTGTGTTGTCAGCGGTCGCGGTAGCATTCGTATCCTCAATCGCGGTGATGTCAGATGTATCCAGAACGGCACCATCCGTTGTGGTGACGGACTTAATGTTCAGGTTAGCGGCAGTGCTGTTAGCATCCAACTCTTTGAACAGGTTGGAAGTAACGGCCTTTGTAACGTTAACTGTGGTGTTGCCGCCCTTTGCCATATAGACGGTGCTGTTTTCCAGCTGTGCCTTCGCGGTCGGCAGTGCTGGTGCAGTAGCAAAAGCAGTAGCAGTGCTCATAGCAAAAGCGCTGCTGACCATCGCTGCTGCCAAGGCGACCGCAGCGACCTTCTTAAATAATGTATGCATTTGCGTACCATGGGAAAACCCACAGTGTATCGCATGGCCGCCGCGGCACAAAAAACACCCGAAGCAAAACAGCTGACTGGCCGCTTTTCCGCCGGCGAAGACCATTCGTTTATGTAAATTATAGGATAATAGGATGGTAAAGTCAAGCGTGAACGGTAATATTTGTGAACTATCCCTGTATTATTCCGGAAAAGAAAATTATGAAAGAGAGCATCTAGTTTCCAGCAAGTTCCGGGTCCACCTGCACACCGCGGGACTCCACTGGGGTGGAAAAAACAATTTGGGTGGAGGTGACGCCGAAGTGTTGCAGCTGCCCAATGAAAGTGTCCAGTTCGGCGGTGCTGGGGTAGGCCACCTTAATCAGCATGGAGTAGTCGCCAGTCACGCAGTCACACTCCAGTACGTTGCGGCACTGGCGAATGAAAGGATAAAATTCGGTTTTCTGGTCCGGTGTCATCTGCAGGTTAATAAAGGCCTTGATGTGATAGCCCAGCTTGATGGGGTCCAGCTCGGCACAATAGCTGCGGATGATGCCCTGCCGCTCCAGCTTTTCAATACGGGCAGAAATGGCCGGTGCGGATAGAAACACTTTTTTGGTCAGGGTTTTAATTGGGGTGCGAGCGTCCTCCTGCAGGCTTTCCAGCAGGGCTGCATCAATTTTATCCAAACCTATCATCTCACTTTCCGAAATTTGCGGTCCCCTGTACGGAGGACTTCCTTCAATAAAAAATGGCACGCAGCCCAAAGCGGGCGCGCACCATTGCGTTCTGTTTCTATTATTATGAAACAGGAAAAAGAAAAATGCAAGCTTTTTGTTGTGTATCCTGCAAAATTTCCGCGGCGTGGCGTCCGTTGCAAACGCACAGGGCCTGTGCTATACTAAAACGCGTTGTAATGTATATGTTTGATAAGGAAAGGACCTGTGACTATGAATTTTAAAGGAATTACAAAAGAGGAGGCTGTTGCTTGCAGCCAGTCCTACCAAAGCAGCACGCTGTGCCATGCCATGACCAACGCACTGTATAAAAACAACGTAAAGGACCTTGCCTACTGCGGCGCCGCCATGCCGGATACTCAGTTCCAGTATTCAGTGGAAATCCCTACGCTGGAGGTAACCAACCAGAAGCACAGCGGCCGCTGCTGGATTTTTTCCGCGCTGAACCTGCTGCGCGAGCGTGTCGCCGAAAAATGCGGCCTGAAAAAGTTTGAACTGTCCCAGAACTATATTTCTTTTTGGGATAAATTTGAAAAAATCAATTACTTCCTGGAGACAATCATCGACCTAAAGGATCGGCCGGTGGACGACCGTCTGCTGACCTTTGTACTGCAGACCGGCGTTGCGGACGGCGGTCAGTGGGATATGCTGGTAAACTTAATAGAAAAATACGGTGTTGTGCCAAAATCGGCTATGGGTGAAACGTTCCAGAGCAGCAACACGGCGGACATGAACCATATGCTGAATACCAAGCTGCGCCAGTACGCGGCAAAGCTGCGCGCGGCTGACAATCCCCGCAGCCTGAAATCCGCTATGCTGGCGGAAATGTACCGCTTCCTGTGCATGTGCTTTGGTGAGCCGCCGAAGCAGTTTGATTTTGAGTATGTCGACCGGGATGGCAAGTACAATATCGTCCGCGGCATGAACCCGAAGCAATTCTATGATACATATATAGGGCTGGACCTGCGCGGGAACTATGTGAGTATTATCAATTCGCCTACCGAGGATAAGCCGTTCAGCCGCACCTACACCGTTGACTATCTGGGCAACGTGGCGGATGGCAGCCCGGTGCATTACCTCAACCTGCCTATGGAGGAGGTTGAGGACCTTATTGTCCGTCAGCTGAAGGACGGCCAGCTGGTTTGGTTCGGCAGCGATGTCGGCCAGCGCGGCGACCGGGAGCACGGCCTGTGGAACACACAGCTGATTGACCTGGACAACACATTCGGCATGGACTTTACCATGAGCAAGGCTGACCGGCTGGACTACCGCGAGAGTGCCATGAACCACGCCATGCTGATTACCGGTGTCAATTTGGGCGAAAACGGCAAGCCAACCAAGTGGAAGATTGAAAACAGCTGGAGCGACCAGCATGGCGATAAGGGCTATTATCAGATGAGTGCCGACTGGTTTGACAACTTTGTGTATCAGGCCGTTATTCAGAAAAAGTACCTTTCCGATGCCCAGAAGAAAGCGCTGGAAACAGAACCGATTCACCTGAATCCGTGGGACCCGATGGGCACGCTTGCGGACTGAACGGGAGGCATCATTTATGAATTTACAGGAAGACCTAAAAAAGTACGCACATCTCATTGTCTGCGGCGGCTGCAATCTGCAAAAGGGGCAGGAGCTGTTTATTAATGCTTCCCTGGAGGCGGCGCCGCTGGTGCGTCTGGTTGCGGAAGAAGCTTACTGTGTCGGTGCCAAAGATGTAACTGTTGAGTGGGCGGACGACAAGCTGACGCGTCTGCGCTTTGAGAACGCGCCGATGGAATGCCTTGAAAATTTCCCGAAGTGGCGTGCGCAGCTGCAGAACAGCATGGCGGAACGCGGCGCGGCAATCCTTTCCATTTTAAGTTCCGACCCGCAGGCACTGTCCGGCGTGGACTCAAAAAAGCTTCTGGCTTACAGCAAGGCGGCCCATTTGGGCGCAAAAGCGTTTTATGATGGGATGGACTTTGGCCACAATGTTTGGTGCATTGTTGGTGCGGCGTCGCCATCGTGGGCAAAGCGCGTTTTCCCGCGCTGCTCCACGGTCATGGCAATGGATAAACTGTGGAAAGCCATTTTTCACGCCGCTTATGTGGATACGCCGGACCCGGTCGCCGCATGGCAGGAACACCGCAGGAGTTTCGAGAAGTGCTGTGCGTTCCTGAATGAGAAGCAGTTTGACCGGCTGGTGTATCACAACAGCATTGGTACGGATATTACGGTCGGTCTGCCGAAGAATCATATTTGGGAGGGCGGCGGCTCCAAAACAGTGGACGGCGTTGCGTTCTATCCCAATATGCCGACCGAGGAGATTTTCACTTCCCCGGACCGCACCCGTGTGAACGGTACGGTGCACAGCGCACTGCCGCTGAGCTATCAAGGTGTGCTGATTGATGATTTCAGTCTGACACTGAAGGATGGGCGCATTATCAGCTGTTCCGCCGCAAAAGGTGAGGATACGCTGAAGGAAATCATCGCCGCAGACGATGGTGCCAAAATGTTCGGTGAGTGCTCCCTGATTCCGAAACAGTCGCCCATCTCTGAAATGGGTGTGCTGTTCTACAACACACTGTTCGATGAGAATGCTTCCTGCCATTTTGCGATTGGCTTGGGCTTTCCGGAGTGCATTCAGGGCGGTTTGAATATGTCCAAAGAAGAGCTTATCCAGCATGGCATTAACAATTCCAGCATGCATGTGGACTTTATGCTGGGGACGCCCGACCTTTCTGTTACAGGCATTACGGCGGACGGCACAGAAGTTCCGGTCTTCCGTGACGGCGGCTGGGCTTTCTAAACATTTATATAATAGGGGACAGTCAGCAGCTTCTCTGCAGCAAAAGGGCAGCGGAGAGGCCGCTTTTTCTGTGTAAAAGGGCATGAAAGTTTGACAACCGGCGGAATATACGGTATTCTAAAATGAATTACGGCAGGTTTCATAGAAAGCAGGTAACAAATGACAGACTGTTTAGGAATATTGACACTGGCCGCTTTTTTGGTGACGGCTGCTAAATTTCTCACCAAACGTCTGCCACTTCCCCGCTTAGATGCTGCCGCGGGCAAAATTCATGTGGTTTCCAGCCTGCTTTTGCTGGCGTTTTCCATCGCACACGGTATTTGTGCGTGGCACCTTGCGGGACAGCGGCCGGCTGTGTCCTTTCTGCTTGGAATTTTATTGTTTCTGTGTGTGCTGGCAACTTTTTTCAGTCACATCTTTTCCAAAAAGTTGGGCAACCGCTGGCTGATGGTTCACCGCGCTGCGACGATCTGCATTTGCGTTTTACTGGTGGCTTTGTTTCTGCTCATGTGGTTTTTGCCGTGACGGCGGAGCATATATTTGTTCTACATTCTATATAGTAAGGCAGTGCACAAGTATGATGCTGGGCATTGTGAAGGACTCCACCATTCGGTGCAAAAACATTGGTGGGTGGCGAGCCGAAAAGATGGGGGCCGACGCGATTGTCAATATTCGCTATGCGACTTCTTCAATTATGCAGGGAGCGGCGGGAGTGATTGTCTACGGTACGGCCGTTAAAGTAAAAGCGTAATTTGTTTTAGGTTCGTTCCTGCTTTTGGGAGTATCCCCGGAAAGGGGATGCTCCCTTCCTTTTATATTCTTCGGCGAAAGACCGCACTGCACGCTTGTTTCTTCTTGGGTAATGAAATATAATAAAGGAAATTGAAACGGGCACGGTCGCCTGTGAAAAGGACCAAACAGCAAAGGCACTTTCTGCAGTTTGCGGTGATGATTGGGATGATTGCAGCGGCTTCAGGAACCGGCTGTTTTTTCCGCTTTCTCGGATTCCCGGAAACGAACATTGTAATTGTCTATCTGCTGGCGGTGAAGCTGGCAGCCTGTTTCTCCACTTGCGCCGCACAATTTGACCCGCTGCCTGACGGGCGCCAAGAACTGCGCGGACTAGGCGTCGCGGCACATTTCATTCGCGCCTTTTCTTGCAAGACAGCTTTTTTGTGCTTTGATAAGGAAGGCATACTGGACAAAACCTTTGTGCGCAGGTCCGGCCGGATAAACAAATTCGCAGGGAGATGCTGGACAATGAGGCGATGCGTGCACTGATGGCGGGCCTGCAGCGGAAAATCAAGAAAAATCCCGGTAAGCCGCACTACATTATGACCGAAGTCGGCGTTGAATATCGGCTGGCAGATGAATGATTACAGGAGGATATACAGTTGAATTTAATTATTCGCAGAGAAAAGCCGGATGACCGGTATGCAGCGGAGTACATGACAAAGAAAGCGTTCTGGAACCTGCATGTACCGGGATGCAGTGAGCATTATTTGGTGCATAAGCTGCGCCGGGATGCAGCCTATCTGCCGCTTTTAAGCCGGGTGGCGGAAAGCAACGGACAGGTTGTCGGCGCGATTTATTATGCCCGTGCTTTTGTACAAAATGGTGATGAGCGGACCGAAGTGCTGACTTTTGGCCCGTTGGCGGTGGAACCGTCCTTTCAAAAGCAGGGAGTCGGCAGCCAACTGCTGGAAACAACAATGGACCTTGCCCGGCAGGCTGGTTGGAAGGCAATCCTGATATACGGGGAACCAGAGTATTACCCCAAACATGGGTTTATAACCTGCGACCATTTCGGTATTACCACGCCGGACGGCAAAAATTTTCCGGCATTTCAAGGGATCGAACTCGTCTCCGACGGACTGAAGGGTATCAGTGGTCAGTTCCATGAACCGGACGTATACAGCCATCTGCCGCAGTGGGAAGTAGACCAGTACGACCGTCTGTTTCCGTATCTGGAAAAACGGAAGCTGCCGGGGCAGTGGACCACATAAAACAACGGAATCTTTTTTCTACTTTTGGCGTAAAAATCTCATATGATGCCAACGGAATTGGATGCGTGGCCAGTTGGAGATTTTTATTGTCCGGCTTTGTTTTCTCAAAACAGCCCACCTTTTTAGGCGGGCTGTTTTTGCGTTTAAGGAGACAGATGCTGGCCGGCACGGCGGCAAACAAACCGGCAGGCCGAAAAATTCCGCTCGTCGGGACTGTGCTTTGACAAATTTTCGGTCTATCGTTGATTATAATACATGTCAATGGGAGGTGAGTTTGTTGCAGACGGTGTATGTGGATGTGCTGCTGGCAGTCAACTTATTTATCGATTATTTTTTGCTCCTTTTGACGGCTAAATTCCTGCACATCAGCGTACGCCGGTATCGGCTGCTGCTGGGCGCGCTCATTGGGTCCGGCGGTTCCCTGATGATTCTTCTTCCGCCGCTTGCTCCGGCAGAAGAGCTGCTCCTCCGGCTGGGGTTGTCGCTGCCTATTACATTGGCAGCGTTCGGCTTTGGCGGATTCGCCGCATTTTTCCGGCGGGTACTAACCTTCTTCCTTTTTAGCTTTGCGCTGGCAGGTATTTTGCTGGCAGTGTGGTATTTTGTGGCGCCCGGCGGGCTGTTTGTAAAGAACAGCGTCATTTATTTTTATGTGCCGCCGCTGCTGCTGATTGTACTGACGCTGATAAGTTATTTTATTCTGCGATTGGTGCAGCGCGCTGCAGGAAGAGGACCGCTTCGCCATACAGTGTGTCAGGTGCACGCAAAACTTGGCGGTCGAGAGGTTAGCTTTTCCGCACGGATAGACACCGGCAGCGCACTGACAGAGCCATTTTCAGGGTTGCCCGTGATTGTAGCGGAGGAGCAGGTCCTGCTGCCCCTGCCAGACGACCCGCCGCGTGCGGTGCCGTATACTTCCGTTGGCGGGGAGGGACTGCTGCGTGCATGGCGGGCGGAGGACTGTACACTGGTTTTCCCAGAGGGTGGTTTTTGCCGTGCAGAGTGCTACATAGCCTGCACAAAAGGTAAACTTGCCGGAGGTGAATATCAGGCACTGGTTCCGCCGTCTTTACTGCAGGACGTGGAAACAGACAGCAGAAACACCAGAATACAAAGAAAGGAAACTGGATATGCTGGAAAAACTGAAGCAATGGCTTCTGCATCTCTTCGCCGCGCCCGTCCACTACATAAACGGACCGGAAACACTGCCGCCGCCGCTCACCAAAGAGGAAGAAGCTAAAGTTTATGAAGAAATGGCGGCAGATGTACCCAATGCTCGGGAACCGCTGATTACACACAATCTGCGTTTGGTCGTTTATATCGCCAAAAAGTTCGAGTCGCCGGGGGCGGGGGCTGAGGACCTCATTTCCATCGGCACCATCGGGCTGATTAAAGCAGTGAACACGTTCCGGCCGGAAAAGAAAATTAAGCTTGCGACTTATGCTTCCCGCTGCATCGAAAATGAAATTCTTATGTATCTGCGCAAATCCAGCCAGCTGAAAAACGAGATTTCCATAGATGACCCGCTGAATGTCGACTGGGACGGCAATGAACTTTTGCTGGCCGATGTATTGGGCAGCGACAGCGATACAGTCAGTTCCGGCATCGAGACCGAGAATGACCGCCGCATGTTGCTGGAGGCGGTGTATGCGCTGCCTCCGCGGGAGCGGCGGATTATGGAAATGCGTTTCGGGCTGAACTCCCAAAAAGAGCATACGCAGAAACAGGTGGCGGACGCACTTGGCATTTCGCAGTCTTACATATCTCGGCTGGAAAAGCGAATTATTGCCCGGCTGCGGCATGACCTTGAGAAAGCGGGGTGACCAAACAAAACAAATGCAGAACGGTCCCTGAAAAAGTGTGAAGATATTTATATATAAAAAGACAGGCAATCCCGTTTGTCCGGCAGTGCGTACGGCTGTCAGCGGACGGAATTGCCTGTCTTTATTCTGTTTTATGCTTCGGCAGCAATCAGCTGTTTCAGCAGCGCTTCTGTTTTTTGTGCGTCTGCACGTCCACGGGTAGATTTCATTACATAACCGACCAGTGATTTAACGGCTTTTTCTTTTCCAGCTCGGTAGTCCTCTGCGGCTTTCGGATTTTCCTGCAGTGCTTCATGGCACAATGCATCCAGCTGCTTGTCATCAATGCCGGCGAGGTCCTTTTCCGTCAAGAAAGCGGACAGGGGTTTGCCGGTATCCAGCATCTTTTCCAGTGTGGATTTTACCAGATTCATCCGCAGCTTGCCAGCATCCAGCAGCTTTAGCAGGGCATTGAGGTTTTCCGGCGGAACCGTGACAGCGAAAGCTTCTTTATCCGCTTCGGTTTCCATACGGCGGAACATCTGCCCCAAAATGCAGGAGGCAGCGGCTTTTCCATTTTCCAGACCAGCGGCTGCTTTGTCAAAATAATCTGCAACACTGCGGTAGCGCATGAGCTGCTGTGAGTCTGTATCGCTGATGCCGTACTGGTTTTCCCAGCGTTCTGCGCGTTCCCACGGGTCTTCTGGTAAAGATTTCCGCAGCCTTTCCACGGATTTGTGTGAAACATGAATGGTCGGCAGGTCTGGTTCCGGAAAATATCGGTAGTCCTGTGCATCTTCTTTGCCGCGCATACTTTCGGTGCATTCGTCCGCCTCATTGTACCGGCGCGTTTCCTGCACTACTTTTTCGCCGCTGTCCAGCAGGTCACACTGGCGGTCATATTCATATGCCATTGCTTTGGTGATGAAGCTGATGCTGTTCATGTTTTTAATCTCGGTGCGGGTGCCCAGCTGACTGCTGCCCTGTGGGCGTACGGAAATATTTACGTCACAGCGCATAGAACCTTCTTCCATTTTGCAGTCGGAAACACCGATATAGCGCATAAGAAACTGCATTTTTTCCACATATTCTTTGGCTTCTTCCGGTGAGCGAATGTCCGGTTCACTGACAATCTCAATCAGCGGAACACCGCCACGATTGTAGTCTACATAGGTGTTTCCACGGGAGTGAACCAGCTTGCCGGCGTCTTCTTCAATGTGAATACGGGTAATACGCACTTTCCGCCCATTGGAAAGTTGAATGTAGCCGTTGGTGCACAGCGGCATATCATATTGCGAAATTTGGTAGGCTTTCGACAGGTCGGGATAGACGTAGTTTTTACGGTCCATTTTGCTGACTTCTGCAATGTCGCAGTGTGTGGCAAGTCCCGCCATAATGGCGTATTCCACTACTTTTTTATTCAGCTTGGGCAGGGAGCCAGGCAGACCAATGCACACAGGGCAGCAGTGGGTATTTGGCTCACCGCCGAATTCAGTTGTGCAGCTGCAGAAAATTTTCGTTTTGGTGGCCAGTTCCACGTGTGTTTCTAATCCGGCTACCAGTTCATAGTTACTCATTCTGTTTATTTACCTCCTGGTCCTGTCTTTTGCTAAAGATGCTTCCGCTTTTGCATAGATACGCAAAAAGCAGCCGTTTCCATTTAGCATACCGCAACCCCCGGCTGATGTCAACGCTTTTGCACAGCAAAGTGACAAAACGGACAGTGCTCGTCCTTTTTTGACCGTTTCAGCCTTTCCGCGGTGAAATGCCACACCGCAGAAAAGCCGTGTTGTACACTTTTTGTGCGGCTTTGCAAACAACGAAGAGCAGAGCGATCTCCACCGGCAAAAGGACTAGATTCTTCACAATACGGATGGGCAGAATGGTAAAAAAAGATTTGCCATATACCATGGAATTCCACAGCGTGTTCATCAATAGATTGCTAAAAACCGTGACCAGTGATTTGGAGGCGATGACACGGGAAAGACGTATGGGGCTGTGGTACAGGAAAATGCCGTACAGGCAGCCGCTGAACATGGCGGTCAGCATATACGGTGGAAAGTATACGCCGCTTGGGTGCACACAGTAACCCAGGATATCTCCCGCCGCGGCGGACAGCATGGCGACGGTCGGGCCAAAAAGCATACCGGTCACCGCGCTGGCAAGGTAGGAAAAGCTGATGCGCAGGAAAGGAAGCACATCGATGCTGTACCCGGCCAGCACAACCTGCAGTGCCAGCAGCAGTGCCGCAGTTACCAAGGACGGCAGCTTTTTCAGTTCTGCGGCGGAATCACGGAACAACGACAAAAAGGCAGTACGCTTTTGCATAAAAATACCTCCAGTTGGCAGCACACGCAGAAAGGGCACTAAATTGGTACCCCTATCAGGTGCTGCATATCCGGAGGAAATGCAGCAGCGGGATGCAAAACCTATACCGCAAGCGGGGGATGCAGCCCCTGCTTTTCGTCCTGCCGACAACTCCCCGTTCGGCGGGCACTTTACGCATAAATTCCTACTCTGCTTTGCTACATGTTTTATTTTATGCCAATATTATAAACCTGCCGGCAAAAAAATGCAAGTTCTTGCAAAACCAATTCATTTTTTGCAGCCGTCATAGTCATCTAAAAAGTTACGGGCAGTGCTGCCGCGCCGCCAGCTGAGCACGGTTTCTAGATTAACGCCCTGTGCGCTGCGGAAAATATTGGTGTCCACCTGAGGGTTGTCCGCACGCAGGGCAGCAATCAGTGCCTTCACCTGGGCACGCTTTCCGCCGCCGTTTGGTTTATGGGCGCCCTCTTCGGTGAAACGGCAGGAACACTGTAAAAACTGCAGGCCGTTGTAACGCTTCCATGCCAGAATGTCACGTTCCCGCACGTAGTACAGTGGGCGGATAAGCTCCATGCCGGCAAAGTTTTTACTGTGCAGTTTGGGCATCATGGTGCGCATTTCTGCGCCATACAGCATACTCATCAGGATGGTTTCTATCACATCATCAAAATGATGCCCCAGTGCAATTTTATTGCACCCCAGGTCCTGTGCATATCGGTACAGGTAGCCGCGCCGCATACGCGCGCACAAATAGCAGGGCGATTTTTCTTCGCCGGCCGTTACACGGAAAATGTCGCTGTCATAGACCTTTACCGGAATGTGCAGCAGCTGACAGTTGGAAAGCAGCAGTGCACGGTTTTGCGGATTATACCCTGGGTCCATGGCAATGAACTGCAGGGAAAACGGAATTTCCGTATACTTTATAAGATGCTGCATACAGCAGGCCAGCAGGACGCTGTCTTTACCGCCGGAAATACATACGGCGATTTTGTCACCGGGTTTTATCAGCTCATAGTCCTTGATACCGCCGATAAAGCGGTTCCAGATGGGTTTGCGGTATTTTTTAATGATGCTGCGTTCCACTTCCTGATATTTCTCCATTGCAATCATCCCTGTAAATTTCTATAATAACAGTATATACTATTGATTATTGTCTATTGTATCTTTTTTGCCGCTGTCCCGCAACTCTCTGCGGCATTTTCAGGAAAGGAAGAAAATCATATGTTTTTGGGTATGCATGTATCCGCCTCAGCCGGTTTTCTGCACATGGGAAAAGAGGCGCTCTCCGTTGGTGCGAACACATTTCAGTTTTTTACCCGCAATCCACGCGGCGGGAAGGCCAAAACACTGGACCCGCAGGACGCAGCGGCATTGTGCAGTTTTCTGCAGGAAAACCACTTTGGGCCAATCGTTGCGCACGCGCCCTATACCATGAACGCCTGTGCGGCAAAGCCGGAGGTGCGGGATTTTGCGTTCCGCGCGATGAAGGACGACCTGAGCCGCATGGAATACCTGCCGGGCAACTACTATAATTTTCACCCCGGCAGCCATGTGGGGCAGGGGGTGGAAACCGGTATTCAAAAAATTACAGGGGTACTCAATACGGTGCTGACACCCGAACAGCACACGACCGTTCTGCTGGAAACCATGGCCGGAAAAGGGACAGAAGTAGGCCGCAGCTTCGAGGAACTGCGTGCCATTTTGGATGGGGTTCAGCTGACGGACAAGGTCGGTGTTTGTCTGGACACTTGCCATGTATATGACGCCGGATATGACATTGTCAATGATTTGGACGGTGTACTGGAAACCTTTGACCGTGTCATTGGTCTGCAGCGGCTGAAAGCAGTTCATTTGAATGACAGCAAGAACCCTTATGCAAGTCATAAGGACCGCCACGAATCAATCGGCAACGGTTCCTTGGGGCTTGCGGCACTGGTGCGTGTGCTAACGCACCCGGCGCTGTGTGGTCTGCCGTTTATTTTGGAAACGCCGCAGGACACAGCAGGGCACGGAAAAGAAATTGCACTGCTGCGGGCAGCAGTGTATGCGAAAAAAGAATAAAAAAGCATTTTCATCTTTACAAATTGTTGGTTCGTTGTATACTTGAAAAGTACCATTTGAGTATGGGGAAGAAGGATAGGCATGATTAAAATTCATCAAAAGCGGCTGAAGGCGGTTACGGAAAACATGAAGCGGCGCGGTCTGCCGCAGATTTTGGTATCTTCTACGGCATCGGTCTACTATTTGACTGGCCTATGGATAGAGCCAATGGAACGCCTGCTCGTCCTATACATCCGGGACAACGGCGAGTGCGCACTGTTCGGCAATGCGCTGTTTGGTCTGACGCCTGGCGGAGATGTGCCGCTGTATATACATACGGATGCAGACGACCCGCTTACAGACCTTGCAAAGGTTGTTCGCTCCGGTGTGCTGGGTGTGGACAAGAGCTGGCCCAGCTGTCATCTGCTTAGCCTGATGAAGCAGCGCCCGGACGTAACGCCGAAACTTGGCAGCGCCCCGGTGGATGAAGCCCGTATGTTGAAGGATGAAAAAGAAATTAAAGCACTGCGCAGTGCTTCTCGTATCAATGATGAAGTAATGGAAGCATCTTTAAAAGCTGTCCGCGAAGGGGCCGTTGAAAAAGAAATGGCCGCTTTTGTGGAGCATCAGTTTGCTTTGCATGGCGCAGACCGCGCAACGGAGGGCATGATTACTTCGTTTGGGCCGAACTGCGCGGACCCGCACCATTCTCCGGATAATACACTGGTCAAGCGCGGCGATTCTATGGTGTTTGATATTTATATTCCCATTCAGCGTTATTGGTGTGATATGACGCGAACCGTTTTCTTTAAAGAAATCAGTGACGGGGACCGCCGCATTTATGAAACCGTTTTAAAGGCGAATTTAGCGGCGGAAGCAATGATTCGTCCCGGTGTTATGATGTGTGACATCGACCGCACTGCGCGTCAGGTTATTGAGGACGCGGGTTATGGGCCGTACTTTACCCACCGGCTTGGACACGGCCTTGGTATTGACTGCCATGAACCGCCGGACAACGGCGCTTCCTGTCAAATGCTCGCGCAGGCCGGCATGGTTTTCTCCGTGGAACCGGGCATTTATCTGCCCGGGAAGATGGGTGTGCGGATTGAGGACCTTGTGCTGGTAACACCAGACGGCTGTGAGGTACTGAATCATTACACAAAGGACCTGCAGGTCCTCTGCAAATAAAAATCAGACAAGGCGTTTATAAGCCGCTTTTTATAGAATGGGCAGGGCCTTTCTTTAGAATGGGGAAAGCGTCCAGCCTGTTTTTTATGCGTAAAAGACAAGGTGGACAGCAAGCGGCGCCACAAGACAGGCGGCCAAGTCCCCTAAAAGCGCCGCCGGCAGGGTGTGCCGTGTCTTTTTGATGCCAATGCTTCCGTAGTATACAGCAATACAATAGAAAGCGGTTTCTGTGCTGCCAGCAAGCGCCGCGGCAATGCGTCCAGTCAAGCTGTCGGCACCATACTGCTGCAGAATTTGAGTCAGCACAGCGGTAGAGCCGCTGCCGGAAACCGGCTTCATCAGAATCAGCGGCACCACCGCCGATGGCAGGCCAATGCGGCATGTCAACGGTGCCAGCGCTTTTGCCAGCAAGTCCAGTGCACCGGAAGCCTGCAGCATCGTAATACCGGTTATCAATCCAATTAAAGTAGGCAGAATGCCAACCGCAGTTTTTAGCCCCTGCTTTGCGCCGCATACAAAGGAATCAAAGACGGGCACTTTTCGCAGGACACAGAACGCGACCAAACAGACTACGGATATCGGAAGGACGTAAGTTCCTAGCTTATCCACAGAAACGCCTCTCCATCAGCTTCGCCGCGGTTACAGCCGTCAAAAGTGCACATACGGAAGTAATCCAGATGACCGGCAGAATGTCAAATGGCTGGGCCGCCCCGTATTTGCTGCGCAGAGTAGCCAGAAAGGTGGGAACCAGCTGCAGGGAAGCGGTATTCAGAACGACAAATAGGACCATTGCATTGTCAGCTGTGCCGGCGGGTGTTTGGCTTTCTTTTTTCAGTTCCTGCATGGCGGCAAGGCCAAGAGGGGTGGCGGCGTTGCCGAGTCCCAGAAGGTTAGCGGTCAAGTTCATACAAATAGCGCCCAGCGCGGAACTGCTGCGTTTCAGTTTTGGGAAAAGACAGCGCAGCAAGGGAGAAAGCACCTTCGCAAGTAGGCGGGTAAGGCCGCCCTGTTCCGCGGCATACATCAGTCCAGTCCAGAAACACATCATCCCCATTGTTTCCAGACAAAGTTTAACTGCATTTCCAGCGCCGCTTAAAATAGCATCAGAAAGTTGAGGGACTCTTCCTGTGCAGAGTGCACAAATAAAACTGGCAAAGAGCATTCCGACCCATATCCAATTAAGCATTTTCATCTCCCCCTTTTATCATGTATACAAAAATATAAAGAAAATTATTCTAACGTTCACAAAAAATTCAAATGTTAATATTGACTTTTTTTGTCGAATCAACTACTCTTATGAAAGAAAGGTAATCTATTTATTAATTGAACCGTTTTTTACAAACAGAAAGGAAGTTTACAATGAAATCAACAGGAATTATGCGTAAGGTAGATGAACTGGGCCGTATTGTGCTGCCAAAGGAACTGCGGAAAGCATTAGATATTAAGGAAAAGGATCCACTGGAAATCTTTGTCGGCGAAAGTGGCGAAATTATTCTTCGCAAATATCAGCCTGCCTGCATTTTCTGCAACGGGATGGACGGCATTATCACGTATAAGGGACACAACGTCTGCCATCACTGCATGGAAAAACTGGCACGCCGTTTAGAAGAAGACGACGACTGAATCCCAAAACATCTGCTGTATGGGCTATGCAGCAGATGACACTTTGAACGATTATACTTTGTGCATGAAGAAAAAATGACCACTGCCGCCGGAAATTCCGGTGTAGTGGTCATTTTTTTGATTTAGTGGTCTCCGCGTGTCAAATTTTCTGCGTAACTCTGCATACTATCGAACGAATTCACCCGAAAAGCGCGTGTACTCATCTGTTCCCGCACCGTGTGGGGAAGATTTTCAAAGTAGGCTTTTGCCTGCGGTTCCTCCCGCATGAGCGTAAACATATCGCGGTACGTTTTATTTTGATTTTCCATATTTATCACCCCCGCAGAAAGTATTCCCGCAAATGAATGAAAATATAAAAATGCCGCAGACGGTTTTGTCTGCGGCAAAAAGATTGCTGCATTTTTTATTTATTGTTTTTTTTGTTTTCTTTTTCCGCATGGGGAGCTGTGGCCTGCGCCTTTTTCGGTTCCTCCGGTTTAATCATTGTTTTTGGCCCTTCTTTTACAACGGGGAAAGCAGTCCGTGCAACGGCAGGCGTTTCCTCAATGAAAGATTTGATAGAGGAAAGTGAAGTTGCCGCAACAGCAGGCTTTTCTGTTTTTACAGTGGTTGTTTCTGCCGGTTTTGCTGCGGGCTTTTTGGCTTTTGTCGCTTTGCGGGAAGTGCCGCGGTGCTTTCTTGCTTTTTTTGTTTCACTGGCCATAGGAATTTCCGACAATTTCCATTCCTGATTTTCGCCGCTGACCTGTTCCCAAATCTGCAGGTGGGCACCCGCTTCACTGGAAATATCTACAATATCTACGCACCGTCCAGCTGCTTTAGAGATGATTTTATAAAACCCGTCGGAAGCGGGTTCCAGTTTCCACAGCTGTGTGTCTGTGTCACATGTTTCCCACTGGTGCAGCCATGTGCCGTTTTCTGTACCGCCCTCGATTAAATCCAGGCAACAGCCAGTAGCAACATTTTGAATGCGGCAGAAGCCACCCGCAGCAGGAACAATCTTCCACTCTTGTTCTTTTGCTTTCTGGTCAGGGACGTCCATGGTAAGCAGCGTGCCGTTGCCCTCATTGCGGCCTTCTACGCTGACTGCGTTGCCGCACTGGCGGGAAAGAATCTGATAAAAACTATTTTTAGAAGAGAACTTTTCGGTTGCGGTTTTTTTTGCTGCCATCAAACAAACGCTCCTTTTCCTCATAGGTAAATTATGCGAATATTCCATCCTGTTTTTTACTTGCAGCGGTCCTTTTATTTATTATAACATTTGTGGTATTGAAGTCAACATTCTGCCGGAAAAACAGCGATTTAATGGCAATACCGGAAAAGAAAGCTATGCTTTTTGTTGCAATTTCCGGCGTTATCCGTTATCATAACAGGGCGGTATTTTTGCAGGATGGACAGGCCACGGCAGCTGGTTTTTATGCCGCCGTATAGAAAAAGGAGATATACCATGAAAAATAGAGATTTTCCACAGGTAACCGTGACAAAAAAAGCAGAGGATTCTATTGTCGGTGGGCACCCGTGGATTTATGATACAGAGGTCACACCAATTGGGCAGGCACCGCAGGATGGGACCCTGACAGATGTCCTTTCCACAAAGGACAGATACATGGGAACAGGCTTTTATAACAGCCACAGCAAAATTCGGGTACGGCTGATTTCGCGCAATGCAAACGACACCTTTGACGCAGCATTTTTTAAACGGCGTATTCAGTATGCGTGGGATTACCGGAAAACGGTTATGGGGCCGGACGCCGACTGCTGTCGTATCATTTTCGGGGAAGCGGACCAGTTTCCGGGACTGACGGTGGACCGCTTTCACAATATCTTGGTGACGCAGACGCTTTCGCTGGGAATTGAGCGCTTGAAACCCATGCTGTTTCAGGCACTGTATGAAGTGCTGACACAGGACGGACAAAGAATAGATGGCATTTATGAGCGAAACGATGTGGCAATCCGGGAGCTGGAAGGAATGCAGCAGGGAAAAGGCTTTTATCAGTTGCCAGGCGTTCCGATGCCGGAAAGTACGGTCACGGAGATTACAGAGAATGGCATTCGCTATTTGGTCGATTTTGAAAATGGACAGAAGACCGGCTTTTTCCTCGACCAAAAGTATAACCGGCGGGCTGTTGCGCAGCTGGCAAAAGGCAGAACAGTACTGGACTGCTTTACGCATACCGGTTCCTTTGCCCTGAATGCTGCCAAGGGCGGTGCTGCCCATGTTCATGCTGTGGATATCAGCGCGGACGCTGTTGCCATGACAAAAGAAAACATTTGCCGCAATGGAATGGAAACGATCATTGACTGCGAGCAGGCCAATGTGTTTGACCTGCTGCCGTCTTTGCAGCCAAAGAAATATGACTTTATTATTTTAGACCCGCCGGCCTTTACGAAGAGCAGAAAAACAGTCCGTTCCGCTTCCCGTGGATATAAGGAAATCAACCTGCGGGCCATGCGGCTGCTTCCACGCGGCGGCTATCTTGCCACCTGCTCCTGTTCCCACTTTATGACGGACTCCCTTTTCCGCCGAATGCTGCACGATGCTGCGGCAGACGCCGGTGTTGCCCTCCGGCAGATTGAAGCACGCCAGCAGGCACCGGACCATCCGGTACTGTGGAATGTGCCCGAAACAGACTACCTGAAATTCTATTTATTCCAGGTCGTATAAGGTGATGGCGGGAGGAATTTTACCATGACAAATCTGTTTCATCTGATTGGTACGAATATGCTTTCTTTTCTGCCGCGTCTGTTGGAAGCAGCGCTCGTTTTTGGAATCGGCTGGTGGCTCAGCGGGGTAGTACGGCATATCTGCGTGAAGATGCTTCAGCGTGCGCAGCGGGATAGTGCGGTTGTTTCCTTCCTTTCCTCAACGGTGAAAGTAACCGTGCGGATTATCGTTATTATTATGGCGCTGTCCTCCCTGGGCCTAAACACCGGTGCCATTATTGGGGCATTCAGTGCGTTGGGACTTGGCGTCAGCCTTGCCATGAAGAATAATATGGCGAATATTGCCTGCGGCGTACAAATGCTTTTTACAAAGCCGTTCCATGCCGGTGACTACATTGCGGCAGAGGGCGTGGAGGGTACCGTGGAGCGTATGGAGCTGATGTTTACAACGCTGCGTACTTTTGACAATAAAGAAATTGTGTTTCCCAATGCCCGGCTGTGTGACAGTGTCGTTACAAATTATACGGCGATGGACAAGCGGCGGGTGGACTTTGATTTCGGCATCAGCTACAGCGATGACTTGGCGGGAGCCAAAGCACTGCTCCTGCAAATCGCAGAGGAAGACAGCCGCGTGCTGAAAGTTCCAGCACCGCTGGTGGCGGTCAACAAACACGAGAAAAGCGCGTTGCTGCTGACCGCACATTTCTGGTGTAAAACGGAGGACTACTGGGATGTGTACTATGCGGTGCAGGAAAAAGTGAAGCTTGCGTTTGATGAGCACGGCTATCACATTCCATTCCCGCAGGTAGATGTGCATCTTCCTGCAGAAGATTCCCCCAAACAGGCGGGCTGAACCGAGGTATTTGTTTATTCGCCGTAAATGCCCTGTACCGTGACTTCACCGGAATTGACCGTTTCTGTTTGACCGTCCGGCAAACGTACCAGCAGCTCTCCTGCCGGTGTAATGCTGCAGGCAGTGCCAGTGTATTTTTGCTTTCCCCGGAAATAAGAGACCTGCCGACCCAGAGAAACGCAGAGCGGGGCATAGCTTTCCGGCAGAGAGCCGCTTTCCAGCAAAGGCTCCATTTTTTCCAGGATTCGCTGCAGCACTGCACAGCGTGTGTACTGTTGGCCGGTTTCAAGCAACAGGGAAGTAGCACGCTTTTGCAGTTCCGGCGGAAACGCCGGATTGTTTACATTCACGCCGATACCGGAAATGGCCCATGAGCTGCCGGAAGCATCCGTGCCGCCCTCACATAAAATACCGCAGACTTTGCGGCTGCCGATGACAACATCATTTGGCCATTTGATGCGGGCGTCGGCGGAAAATGACTTCCGCAAAGCGGTGCATACGGCGAATCCGCTCAACAGGGGGACCATAGTGACCGCCTGCGGCAGATGTGCCCCGCGCAGCAAAATGGTAAAGTACAGGCCGCCGTTTTGGGGGCTGTCCCAGCTGCGGCCGAGTCGTCCCTTTCCGCCGGTCTGGTGTTCTGCCGTGACAACCATGCCGTCCGGAGCACCGGACCGAGCTGCTTCTTTTACGTCCTCATTGGTTGAAACCGTGGTTTGCAGGCAGCGGACCGTTTGCCCGAGTGTATGTGTACATAGGCCCTGACGGACAGCCTGCGGTGTCAAAGAAATATCTGTACTCATATTTTTTAGGTTCCTTTCTGCATTTTTGTGCGTGCGGTACGCATTGTGAAAACTTTACGTTTCTGTATCTCATATTAGACAAAAGAGAGACAAAGAGCAAGACATCTGCGCCCTAAAATTCAGAAAAATTGAAAAAACCTGTTGTTTCTAATAGATACGAATGATATACTAACAATATATGTATTTTGAAAGGAAGCGGCAGCTATGGATGTTCGTCCTGGTGACCTCCTGCTGATGAAAAAGCCGCATCCGTGTGGCTGCAGCACTTTTCTGGTGCTGCGTGTCGGCATGGACTTCAAAATTCGCTGTACCGGCTGCGGGCATGAAGTTATGCTGCCGCGGCGGAAATGTGAGAAAAACATACGAAAAATCACACATGCTTCTGTAGAGAAACAACCCCACAGCTGAAACGACTTTTCATTTTTCACGCGGCAGGGGCTGTTTTTTCCGTTGACCAGCATCTTGCTCAAAGGAGAGACTTCGTGTATGTTTGAAAACCTTGCCGTTTTTACAAAGCGGCTGGAAGAACTGAATGTGCGTCTGTGCGACCCAACTGTGGCAGCGGACCAAAACCTGTATGCACAGCTGATGAAAGAGTACAGCGAGCTGGAACCGCTGGTGACGCATTATCGCCGCTTTCTGCGGGCACAAAAGGCGAAGCAGGAAGCACAGGAAATCCTGACGGACAGCGCCAGCCGGGACCTGCACGGTCTTGCCTCCCAGCAGTTGAAAGAAGCCGAACAGGACCTTGACCGGCTGACGGAAGAAATTAAAATTCTGCTGCTGCCTAAGGACCCCAATGATGAGAAAAATGTCATTGTTGAGATTCGCGGCGGTGCCGGCGGGGAAGAGGCGGCGCTTTTTTCGGCCGTCCTGTACCGTATGTATACCATGTATGCGCAAAACCGCGGCTGGAAAACGGAAACGCTAAACCTAAACGAAACAGAACTGGGCGGCTACAAGGAGATCAGCTTTATGGTAACCGGGCAGGGCGCATGGTCCCGCCTGAAGTATGAAAGCGGTGTGCACCGTGTACAGCGTGTGCCGGAAACCGAGGCGCAGGGCCGAATTCACACCTCCACTGCCACCGTTGCCGTGCTGCCGGAAGCGGACGAAGTGGAACTGAAAATAGACCCCAAAGACCTGCAGATTGACACGTTCCGTTCCAGCGGAGCCGGCGGTCAGCACATCAATAAAACCAGTTCTGCTATTCGTATAACGCATCTGCCGACAGGCATGGTCGTAGAGTGTCAGGACGAACGCAGCCAGTATAAAAACAAGGACAAAGCCATGCGTGTCCTGCGCAGCCGTCTGCTGCATATAAAACAGCAGAAGCACGATGACGCGATTGCATCAGAGCGCCGCAGCCAGGTGGGCACCGGTGACCGCAGCGAGCGCATCCGCACCTATAATTATCCACAGGGTAGGGTGACGGACCATCGTATTGGTTTGACGCTTTACCGGCTGGAGGACGTGTTGAATGGTGCACTGGACCAGATTATTGACCCGCTGATTGCGGCGGACCGTGCACAGCAGATGAAAATAACAATGGAGCAGGAATCGGGCTCTATATAACAATTATGATTTTATCAGGAAAGAAGGAATTTGCTTGCAGACAGAATCCTTACAGGCAGATGATAAGGGCTTTGCCCGTGCCGCGGAAATTCTGCGGGCCGGCGGGTTGGTCGGCATGCCTACGGAAACAGTCTACGGCTTGGCGGCGAATGCGCTGGACAGCACAGCTGTCACAAAGATTTTCGCAGCGAAAGGACGTCCGGCGGATAATCCGCTGATTGTCCATATCGCAAAGTTTGAACAGATTTATGATTTGGTAAAAGAAGTGCCCCCCGCCGCCAAAAAACTGGCGGAGGTATTTTGGCCGGGCCCTATGACCATGGTTTTACCGAAAGCCGACTGTATTCCGGATACTGTCAGTGCCGGAATGCCGACAGTCGCCATCCGGTTCCCATCCCACCCGGCTGCCCAGCGGCTGATTCGGGAAAGCGGTCTGCCATTGGCGGCACCCTCGGCCAACACTTCCGGCCGGCCTAGCCCAACAACTGCACAGCACGTTCTGCACGACCTCGGCGGCAAAATTGACGCGGTACTGGACGGCGGTTCCTGTGGTGTCGGTGTGGAGAGCACAGTCATTACACTGGCAACAAATCCGCCGCGTTTGCTGCGTCCGGGCGGCATCACGCTGGAGCAGCTGAGAAGCGTTTTGGGAACGGTGGATATGGACGATGCTGTTCTGCATCCGCTGAAACCCGGTGTACGTGCGGCTTCTCCGGGAATGAAGTACAAACATTATTCACCGAAGGCAGATGTCATTATCCTGGACGGAAATGATGAACAGTATATTCGGTATGTCAATGCACATGCGGCGCCTGGCGTTATGGCTTTGTGCTATGACGGTGATGACGCGTCGCTGAAAGTACCGGCTATCTGTTATGGCAGCCGTACCAATGACAGTGCAAAGGCACATGAACTGTTTGATGCCCTGCGCAGTTTCGATGAGCGCGGTGCCACCACAGTTTATGCCCGCTGTCCGGCGCCAAAGGGCGTTGGACTGGCTGTTTATAACCGCTTAATTCGTGCGGCAGGGTTCGAGGTGATTCACCTTGACTGACTGCGTCATTGGTCTGACCGGCCCGACAGGTGCAGGAAAATCGACCTGGACGGCCGCGTTCCGTGCGCTTGGCTGTGCGGTTATTGACTGTGACGCACTGGCAGGACAGGTTACGGAAGAACCCAAAGTACAGCAGGCGCTGCAGAAAGAATTCGGTGCGGACGTGGTTAAGGACGGCGTCCTGAATCACCGCCTACTGGCCGCGTGCGCTTTTGTGGACGCACAGTCTGTAAAAAGGCTGAATGCCGTTACGCACCCGGCAATCGGCGCCGATATTGACCGGCTAATGCGGCATTATAAGCAGCTTAACCTGCCGGCTATCATTATTGATGCACCGCTGCTTTTTGAAGGCAAGCTGGACACCCTGTGCAGCATGACCGCTGCTGTTTTGGCACCGCGGGAGCTGCGGCTTGCGCGGATTCAGGGGCGTGATGGTATTACCAAAGCGGAGGCGGAGCGGCGCATGGCTTCTCAGCATGATGACCACTTTTTCCAGCAGCATGCAGATGAGATTCTGGACGGTTCTGCACCGGCAGAACAGATTCCAGCTCTGGCAGCCCAAAAACTGCAGGACTGGTTAGGTAAATGTATATGAATCGGATAAGAACACCAGTTAGCTCCCGCAGAGAGCGCTCAGCCCGTCTGCGAAACCGCATTCTGATTATTATTGCCGTCGTTGCCGCTTCAGCGGTTCTTTTGTGTCTGTGTACCGTCATAATTCAGCGTTCCCGGCATAAACTGGAGCTTTCCTCCTGCCCACGCGGCTATGCGGAATACGTGGAAAAGGAAGCGTCAAACTACCATTTGGAGTCAGCACTGATTTATGCGGTGATTAAGCAGGAGAGCAACTTCGACCCGAAGGCAGTATCTTCTACTGGTGCCATAGGCCTGATGCAGCTGATGCCGGACACCTTTTCGTGGCTTTCGGAAGATGACGGGACCGCCTCCAGCGGCGGAAAAATATATACGCAGGAGGATTTGTACAATCCGCAGATAAACATTCATTTTGGCTGCAAGTACCTTTCCATTCTGCTGAAAAAATATCCGAACCGCACAACTGCGCTGGCGGCATATAATGCCGGCATGGGAAATGTGAGCGGCTGGCTGAAAAATGAAAGCTTGTCCTCTAACGGCAAAACGCTGGACAGCATTCCATTTGCGGAAACCAGCAAATACACACAAAAAGTGACAGACTATTATTTTCAATATAAAAGGCTCTATTATACGAATGGTTCCGGTGGCACATCCAGCCACAGATAGGCTTTTAATAGGAAATGGAGGACATTTAATATGGCTAAAAAGAATGAGACAGAAACCAAGGCATTAACAGAAAAACTGCTGGTCAACCGCAAAAATGGTTATTTCTCCGTAAATGACGCAAAGGTCAAGAAAGCGGATACCTTCTGTGAGGGCTACAAGGAATTCCTTCAGAATTCCAAGACCGAACGGGAAGCCGCAGCCAGTGCATGCAAAATTGCACAGGAAGCGGGCTTCGTTCCGTATGATGCAGATAAAACTTATGCACCGGGCGACCGTGTGTATGTGGACAACCGCGGCAAGTCTTTGCTGCTTGCCACCATTGGCACAGAGGGCTGCAAAAACGGTGTGCGCATAGAGGCAGCCCATATTGACTGCCCGCGCCTGGACCTGAAACCCCATCCGCTTTTTGAGGACAACGACCTTGTCCAGCTGAAAACACATTATTACGGCGGCCTGAAAAAATACCAGTGGACGACCATTCCGCTGGCTATGCACGGCCGTATCTGCCGCAAGGACGGCACAATGGTGGACGTGTGTGTCGGCGAAAAGCCCGGTGACCCGCTGTTCACAATCAGCGACCTGCTGCCACATCTGGCACGGGCACAGCAAGCCAAGACACTGGGCAAGGCGATTGAGGGTGAAAAGCTGAATGTCCTTATCGGCAGTCGCCCGGTACGGGACGAAGAGGGCAAGGACGTTTTCAAGCTGAATACCATGCGCCTGCTGAATGAACAGTTCGGCATTACTGAGGAAGATTTTGTTTCGGCGGATATTGTCTTTGTACCGGCATATCGCCCGTGCGATATCGGCTTTGACCGTGCGCTGGTAGGCGCTTACGGTCAGGACGACCGCTCCTGTGCCTATGCAGAACTGATGGCCGCTGTCAAAGTGAAGAAGCCAGTGAAGACCAACATCACCGTTTTTGCGGACCGTGAAGAGATTGGCAGTATGGGCAATACCGGTATGCAGTCTCATTTCCTGCGTGACTTTATTGAGGACCTTGCCGATTCGGAAGGCGTAAAGGTTCGCCATGTGCTGGCAAAGTCCCACTGCCTTTCCGCGGATGTTACAGCAGCCTTCGACCCCAATTATGCTGACGTTTACGACACAAACAACTCCACTTACCTGAACAATGGCGTAGGCGTGTGCAAGTACACCGGTGCGGCCGGCAAGTACGACACCAGCGATGCCGGTGCGGAATTTGTTTCCGACATTCGCCGCCTGTTTGATAAAAATGAGGTTCTGTGGCAGATTGGCGAAATGGGCAAGGTGGATGCCGGCGGCGGCGGAACGGTTGCTATGTATATTGCCAACATGAATGTGGATGTCATTGATGTGGGCGTACCAGTGCTTTCCATGCACTCTCCTTTCGAGGTTGTCAGCAAGCTGGATGAGTATATGACTTATCAGGCCATGAAAGTATTCTTTGATGCAGAGTAAGATACAGGAAATCATACTTGTGCGGAAAAATGGAGGATGGCCAGGATGCAGAGCTTTGAATTTCACTGCCCGACGGAAGTCGTTTTTGGCAAAAGTACAGAGCAGAAAACAGCGCAGGAAATCAAAAAATTTGGCGGCAGCCGCGTTTTCCTGATTTACGGCGGCGGCAGCGCGGTCCACAGCGGACTAATTGGACGTATGAAGGACAACCTGCGTGAAGCAGATCTTCCCTATGAGATGATGGGAGGCGTGCAGCCAAACCCCCGCCTTTCATTTGCACGGGAAGCTGTGAAACGTGCACAGACTTTTGGTGCTGACTTTATTTTGGCTGTTGGCGGCGGCAGTGTCATAGATACTGCTAAGGCTGTAGCAATCGGTCTTGCGGACGACAGCAGGGATATTTGGGATTATTGGTGTAAAAAAGCGCCGGTTACGGGCGCTGCTCCAGTCGGTGTCGTTCTGACTATTCCGGCCTCCGGCAGTGAAACCAGTGACTCCGCTGTTTTGACGGATGAGGAAAGCAAACGCAAGCGCGGGCTGAGTACAGACTTTAACCGCCCGCGGTTTGCCGTGCTGAATCCGGAACTTACATATACGCTGCCGCCGTTCCAGCTTTCCTGCGGCATTACAGATATGCTGATGCACACGCTGGACCGCTACTTTACCGTTGACTGCAACAATCAGCTGACGGATGAGATTGCCGAAGCGGTTATGCGGATTATTATCCGCAACGGGCAGATTGCACACTGCCATCCGCACGACTATGATGCCATGAGCGAACTGATGTGGTGCGGCAGCATTTCACACAACGGTCTGACGGGACTCGGCAACGAAAAGGACTTTTCTGTTCACCAGCTGGGCCATGAACTGAGTGCCAAGTTTGACATTGCCCATGGGGCAAGTTTGTCCGCTGTATGGGATTCTTGGGCCAACTACGCATCACCCAGTGCGCCGCAGCGCTTTGCCCGCTATGCGGAAAATGTGTGGGGCGTTCATAATGGCTCCGACGAGGAAAAGTCCCGTTCTGGAATTGCACTGACGATTCGGTTCTTCCGGTTTTTGGGAATGCCAACCTGCTTTTCCGAGCTGCAGGGAGTCGGCATTCAGCCGGATGCCGTTCTGCACCAGATGGCAGACAGCTGTATGTACAGCGGAAAACGCACGGTAGGGACGTTCTGCAAATTGGATATCCCTGCGGCGCATGAGATTTATCAGAACGCAAATTATTGATTTTTTGATAGATTCCGTTTATACTGTTCGTTAAAAAACCTCTGCACAGATTATTTTCTGTGCAGAGGTTTTTAGTCCTGCTTCTTCTGTTGTGCGTCGAGTAAATCTTTTAGGGAAGTGCTTTTTAGAATAACTTCTACTTTCTGGTCGATAACATCCCAGACGTTTTTGGTTAAGTACTGACGGATAGGCGGCATGTTTGGTCCTTCCTCCGTGACGGAAAGGTCGCCTTCCAGCGAGCTTAGCACATCAAAAGCGCTGATTTGGTCGGCGGGCTGTGCCAGCCGGTAGCCGCCCTGTGCACCGGTTGCACTGCAAACCAGCCGCGCGTGCTTCATCTGTGAAAAAATACTTTCCAGATAGTTCAGTGACAGACTTTCCTGCTGGGCGATAGCAGAGAGGGAAACCAGCTTCCCATTTGCACGGACCAATTCCAACATGGCCCGCAGGCCATATCGGCCTTTTGTAGAGATTTTCACGGCTTTTGTACCTCCCTTTCTGCCAGAAAGCCATTTTTCAGACTTTCCAGTGTCATGCCGTCCAGTGTGTCCGAAATAGCATTTGCCACGCGAATCCAGAGCGGGCGGGTAGCACAAACAGCAATCCGGTTGGAAGCGCACAGGGACGGGTCCGCGACACACCGCACGGGGCAGATGGCACCGTCTATAGCGCGTACGACCATGCCGGCGGTGATGTCGGACAGCGGTTTTGCCGGAAGAAAGCCACCCCGGCTGCCGCGGATAGTCACAACAAGGCCAGCTTTTTTCAGCAGGAAGAAGATTTGCTCCAGATAGGCTGTAGAAATGCCGGTTGCCTCTGAAATTTCCTTAACCGGCACAGGGCCTCCTTGACCAAAGGCGGCAAGGTACAGCATTCCTTCCAGGGCGTAGCGGCTGCGGGTGGACAGTTTCAATCAGGTTCCTTCTTTCTTGAAAGATAGTTCGCCGGGTTAAACTATCCGACGAAAACACAGTAAATTACTTATATATAATCATATCCTATTCTTTGGCAGGGTGCAAGCGTTTTGTACTTTTTCATGAAACTGTATGCTGCTTTTCACGGACTGTTCACGCATATCGGATAAAATAAACAGGAAGAAAGAAAACAGGGTTTGCACAGGGCACCCGCTTTCGCTATACTGAAAGAAAAGTATGCGGAAAAGATTTAGAGGAGGAATTCGGAATGTATCGGCTGTTAGTTGTAGATGATGAGGAAAAAATCCGGCTGCTTATCCGCAAATATGCGGAATTCGAGGGCTATTCTGTAGTAGAGGCTGGCGACGGCATGGAGGCAGTGCAGATATGCCGGGAGCACCCACGTGATTTTGATTTAATAATTATGGATGTCATGATGCCGGAACTGGACGGTTTTTCCGCCGTTAAAGAAATCCGCAAAGTATGTCAGGCACCGGTTCTGATGCTTTCCGCACGCGGTGAAGAGTACGATAAAATTCACGGCTTTGAGCTGGGCATTGACGACTATGTTGTAAAGCCTTTTTCCCCCAAGGAACTGATGATGCGGGTTGCCGCAATTATCAAGCGTACCGGTTCTTTCAACGGTCCGAAAAAGAAAGTTATTTCCTTTGAGGGACTAAAGATTGACTTTACAGCACGCATTGTTACGGTGGACGGTGTGAAAACGGAGCTTTCGCCCAAAGAATATGATTTGCTTTTTTATATGGTTACCAACCGCAATATTGCGCTGACCAGGGAACAGCTGATTACCAATGTGTGGGGCTACGATTTTTACGGAGATGACCGTACGCTGGATACGCATATTAAGCTGCTGCGTAAGAGTTTGGGACCGTATGCTAAATTTATTGTCACACTCAGAGGGGTGGGATATCGCTTTGAAGCCGAATAAACAGCAGAACAGAACGGCCGCCCCGCCGGCTGCGAAAGCAAAAAGAAGATTCCTGTTTTCTATTCGGAATTTGAGGGATTCATGGAAAAACGTGGGCATCAAATGGCGCATTTTCAGCGTCTTTGTTGTCTTCACGGTTGTTGTTTTGGTGGTTCTGTGGATTTTCCAAACCGTTTTGTTCGACAATTTTTATGAGCATACGAAGAGACGGGAACTGCAGCAGGCTTCCGAAACCATACAGAAAAATTTAAATAGTCCAAACCTTGGCAGCATGATTGAGGAAACAGCACGCAATGGGCAAATTTATGCAGTTGGCATTCGCTCGGACGGCAGTATCCTGTTCAGCAGCGACTTTTCACCTAACCGGTTTTCCGGCTTTGTGGGGGAACACCTGATGCAGGTAATGGGAAAAACGTTGGAGGAAGGCGGCAATCACTACGAGGTAATCAGCGGCCACAGCTCGCGCCTTGCTGCGGGGGACCGTGCACTGGTGTACGCGACTGTAAAGCAGGACAGCGGCAGCGCCTACATGATTTTTCTGTATACCATTTTAACACCTATGGACGCAACCATTCGAACCATTCGTACGCAGATTGTTTGGCTGACATTTATTCTGCTGGGGACCGGCGCACTGCTGGCACTGTATCTTTCCCGCCATATTGGAAAGCCGATTATTAAAATTACAGAAACGGCCAAAGAACTGGCAACTGGCGATTATGATATTGCTTTTGAGGAAACGGGTTATGAGGAAATCGCACAGCTGGCGCGGACGCTGAACTATGCCGCCCATGAACTGGGGCAGGTGGAGCATTTACAGCGCGATTTGGTGGCAAATGTCAGCCATGACCTGCGCACACCGCTGACCATGATTTCCGGCTATGCCGAGATTATGCGGGACCTGCCGGGAGAAAACACGCCGGAAAATGTGCAGATTATCATTGATGAGGCGAACCGGCTAACCTCATTGGTCAACGATACGTTAGACCTCAGCAAGCTGCAGTCTGGTACACAGAAAGTGCAAAAGACGGAATTTAACTTAACCGATAATATCCGTCACATTCTGCACCGCTACGATAAAATGACGGACTATGTGTTGTCTTTTGATGCAGACCGCGACGTTGTGGTGTATGCGGATGAACTGAAAATGTCACAGGTCGTATATAATTTGATTAACAATGCCATTACCTATACCGGAAAGGACCGCCGGGTTATGCTGCGACAGCTTGTTGACGGCAGTCAGGTAAAGGTAGAAGTGACAGATACCGGAGAGGGCATTCCGGAGGATAAGCTGAAGGATATTTGGAAACGGTACTACAAAGTAGATAAAGAGCATAAACGCGCACAAATTGGCACAGGCTTGGGGCTGTCCATTGTAAAAACGATTTTGGATATGCACGACGGAACCTACGGTGTGCGCAGCGCGGTCGGGAAAGGCAGCACATTCTGGTTTTCGCTGACCGTAAAAAGAGAACTGCCGCTGGCGGACAAAAAGAACAGCCTGCAGGCAGAAAATGCAGAAGGAGTGGAGCAGAAATGAATGTAACCGTTTGTGGCTGTGGACGCTGGGGAACCTTCCTTGCATGGTACACGGCCGTGCAGTGTCATCACACTGTTACACTGTATGGAAGGGAAACATCGGTGCATTTTCAACAGCTGCGCCGGACACATACCAACGGACTGGTTACACTGCCGGGGAAGATGAATTTCAGCAGTGACCTGCACAACGCTGTGGAAAGTGCGCAGATGGTGATTATTTCAATTGGCGCACAAAATCTGCGCGGGTTTTTGCAGCCGCTTTCACCGGAAGAATGTGCCGGCAAAACATTGGTGTTGTGCATGAAAGGACTGGAATCTGACACCGGTCTGCGGCTGACACAGGTTGTGCGGGAACATCTGCCCGACGCTGATGTGGCGGTGTGGGTAGGCCCCGGTCATGTACAGGACTTTTTACAGGGAATCCCAAACTGCATGGTTGTTGACAGTGACACACAGGCGGTGAAGGAGCGAGTGGTTCATGCCTTTTCCAGCCCGCTGATTCGTTTTTACTACGGGGAGGACCTGCTGGGAAATGAGGTAGGCGCCGCCGCAAAAAACGTGATTGGGATAGCAGCCGGTATGCTGGACGGCCTTAATAAAACGGCACTAAAGGGCGCGCTGATGAGCCGCGGAACCAGGGAAGTCGGTCGGCTGATTCAGGCAATGGGCGGAAAAGAAATCAGCGCCTACGGACTTGCCCACCTAGGCGACTATGAAGCGACTGTGTTCAGCCGCTACAGCCACAATCGTCAATTTGGTGAAGATTTTGTACGGGGAATTCCCTACGATAAGCTGGCGGAGGGTGTCCCTACGGTGACGGCCCTTCTGCGGTTGGGCAGCCAGTATCGGGTAGAACTGCCTATTTGTCAGGCAGTTGATGCAGTTTTAAACGGCGGGCAGGACGCCAACAAAGTTTTGAGCGGCCTGTTCCTGCGGTCACTGAAAATGGAATTTTAAGACGGATTTTGTTTGACAAAAGCAGTTTCATTCTTTATGATAAGAAAAGTATCGCTTTGCATATTTGCCTTGTAAAAAGCATAGAATTTAAATCGCCCCGGCAGTATCCGAAATAACTGCAGCGGATTTTCATTCTTATTTTACAGGCAGGAGTTATCGAAAAACAGGAGTGATTGAAATGAGCGAATGTACCCATGACTGCAGCACCTGCGCCCAGAACTGCGGGGAGCGCCAGGAACCACAGAGTCTTTTGAAGCAGCCAAACCCGAAAAGCAGCATTAAAAAAGTGATTGGCATTGTCAGCGGCAAGGGCGGCGTTGGCAAAAGCCTTGTTACCGCAATGATGGCCGTTCTGCTGCATCGCCGCGGTTACCGCACTGGTGTGCTGGACGCCGATATTACAGGTCCTTCCATTCCGAAGGCGTTTGGTGTTCATGGGCGTGCCATGATGCAGGACCAGTGTGTGCTGCCGTGCGCCAGCAAAACCGGCATTGATGTGATGAGCGTGAACTTGATGCTGGAGAATGAAACAGACCCCGTTGTTTGGCGTGGACCGATTATTGCAAATATGGTCACGCAGTTCTGGACGGACGTCCTTTGGAAAGACATTGATTTTCTGTTTGTCGATATGCCTCCCGGAACGGGTGACGTGCCGCTGACGGTGTTTCAGTCTATTCCGCTGGATGGCATTCTGGTAGTTACCTCTCCGCAGGAGCTGGTTTCCATGATTGTTGCCAAGGCAGTGACCATGGCCAACATGATGCATGTTCCCATTCTTGGCGTAGTCGAAAACATGAGCTATGTAAAATGCCCGTCCTGTGGGGAGAAAATCCCTGTCTTTGGGGAAAGCCATATCGAAGAGGCCACGAAAAAGTATGGCCTGAAAGTTTTAGCACATGGACCGCTTGACCCGCAGATTGCTTTCAAAATTGACAAGGGCTGTGCGGAAGATGTAGATGCTCCATGGCTGGACCCAGCGGCGGATGAGGTAGAGGTACTGCTGAAAAAGTAAACTTTCAATACAGCTTATGAAAAAAGCTTCTGTGCAAATATGCACGGAAGCTTTTTTAAACGAAGAATTCTTTTTAAAGACGATTGTAAACTTTGACAGCGTCCTGAATATGTGCGCCGTTTGGGATGGCGTGCGCGGTTACTAAAATGTATTCGCTGCCGTTGACAAGGGCAAGGCTGGCAAGGCAGTGGCCGGCCTTATTGGTATAGCCGGTTTTTCCGCCGAGAATGGCGCCGTTTATCAGACGGGTGCTGTATTTGCTGCCGAATACTGTGCTGGTAACGGTAATGCCGTCGGCACATTGATGTGTATGAGAAGTAAAAATGCTGCGGAAAGTGGAATCCTGCAAAGCGTAGTCTAACAGGAGAGCCATATCTTTGACGGTCGCATAGTGCTTTACATTTGGCAGGCCCGTGGAATTGACGAAGTGTGTGCCGGTCATGCCGATTTTTTTCGCCTCTTGGTTCATCAGTGCGACAAAAGCGGTTTCGGAACCGGAAATGGACCTTGCCAGCGCGATACAGCATTCGCCGCCGCTGGGCAGCAGGGCACCGTACATGAGGTCCTCTGCCTGCACCCTTTCTCCGGCATGGAATCCAGCGAGAGAGGCGTCCTGCTTTTGTGCATAGGTAAGAATGTCGCTGGTTATTTGAATCTTATGATGCAGAAACGGCGTTTTTTGCAGGGCGACCAGGACGGTCATAATCTTTGTCATGGAAGCGGGATAGATTTTTTGTGTGCTTCCCTTATCCATTAAAATCCGTCCGTCCTGCCGCCGAATAAGGACCACATTGCTGCTGTTCAGCCCTTTTGCGGAAACAGGGTACGAACCGGTACTGGTTAGGGAAACGGAGGGCAGATGGCTGCGCTGCATACAGGTAACGGCGGGAATACAGATTTTCCAGAGGAATAAAACAACCAGAAAAATGGCCAGCAGTGCAAAAAGAATACGATGGTGTTTTCGCCGCGGCGGCGAATGTGGGCACTGACGGGTATTATTTTGATTTGTGTACATATTCAATACTACCTTTCCAGCGGGAATGCTCTTGCAAGGATGGCACAGCAAAATTATACGGTCAAAAAAGGGCTTTTGTATAGTAGGTCCCTTTTGCCTATTCATTGATGCAGGGCAGATGCGCCTGTATTTGCAGCCCACCGGCGGGCTGGTTGGCGGCAGTGATGGTGCCACCGTGTGTATGAATAATGTTTTCACAAATGGCAAGCCCCAGACCGGAAACTTTTCTGCCGCGGTCCGTTGTAAAGAACGGTTCAAAAATATGACTGAGAATATCCGGCGGGACGCCCTGCCCATTATCACTGAAAGAAAGAATGATTTGCTCGTTTTCACGCCAGCAGGCAAGACGGAGCTTCAGCGGCTCAGCATTTGCGTGTTGAATGCTGTTGCTGATTAGGTTTCCAATAAAGCGCCGCATATGTTCATAGTTGCAGCGGAATTGGCTGGCGGGCGATTCGCATTCTATGGTGAGTTCCACACCAGCGTCCGCAAGCTCTGCCTGATATTCGTTTTTGACAGTGCGGCAGAAATCATTGAGTGTCATCATGTACATGGGGGAAGTATCATGCAGGCCGGCCTCCAGGTAATCGTCAAATTCGTCGATGATATTTTTGATAGCAATGGATTTATCGTGAATATTGCGCAGGTACTGCTGCTGCTTTTCCGGGGGAATTTTTTTGGAAGTTACCAAACGTTCCGAGTATCCCATGACCGACGTAAGCGGCGTTTTAATATCGTGGGAAACGGAGGCAATCAGCCGCCGCTCTGACTGCGCTTTGCTTTCGATTACATCTACCATATCGGCAAAGGTATTTTGCAGCTTGCCGAGTTCGTCCTGCCGGGTGCTGCGCTGCGGAAGAACACCATGCTCGTAATATTCACGAAATGTGTGGCGGAGCCGAATGATGGGCGCCAGCACCAAAAGATAAAGCATAACGGCAACCACAATGAAGATGCAGATATCCAGTACACAAAGCCCCACCAGTGCGCTGCGGCTGATGGAAGCGCTTATCTGCTGCCGCTTTAGCGGAATGCTGAACGTGCGGATAGTCAGCGGGCCTTTTTGGTTGGGCAGGGTCACTTTTGCGCTGCCGGAAACGACAACGCAATTATTGTCCTGCGGCGACTGATACTCAAACAGCAGTTCCCCTTTTTCGTCGCGGACTTCACAGGAAATGCTGTGGGCAACCGCGTAGCTTTTCAGTGCCTTGTAGTCACCGCCGCAGTCCATGAGAAAGGAAGCGGCCTGTTTGGCGCTGTCGCTGGATTCCGTATGAATGCCGTTATAGAGGTTGTCCACGGAGGACCGCAAATAAGAAAGAAAACAGCCGCACATAATCAGCCCGCTAAGCATCGCGACCAGCACCAGTCCCACCAGCGCTTTGTGGGAAAGACGGCTGCTCAGCCACCCCACACGGGGATTTTCACTGCGGTCCATTTGCCTTTTTATCATGCGTGTTTTCACCTCCCGCGCATTCATCAGTAAAGCTGCTTTGTGTCACAAAACGGTAGCCGGAACCCCATACGGTTTTAATGTACTGCCACTTGGGGTCAAGCTTTTCCCGAAGATTTTTTATGTTAATAGCAACGGTGCCAACATCGCCGTAGGACGTTTTCCACACATCATGGTAAATCTTTTCCCGGGAAAGCGTGTGACCTGCATTTTGCATAAGGTAAGCCAGCAACTCAAACTCTTTTGTGGAGAGCTGAACTGGAGAGCCGCCTTTTTGTACGTTCATTTCATCACGGTTCAGCGTGATGTCACCTATTTGCAGCACGGAGTGTGCCCGCTGTGGTCCAGCCGTTCGGCTTTCACGGCGCAGGTGGGCGTTGATGCGGGCAACCAATTCGTCCAGCATAAAGGGCTTTGTCAGATAGTCATCAGCGCCCAGATTCAGACCATTTACAATATCTTTGGAGGTGTCCTTCGCGCTTAAAAACAGAATAGGGCAGCTGACGCTGCCGCGGATGCGCCGGCAGACGTCCAGCCCGCTGATACCTTTGAGCATGATATCCAGAATAATCATGTCAAAGGTGTTTTTCCGAATGAGGGCGATTGCCTCTTCACCAGTGGGAGCGGTTGTGACCGCATAGCCATTTTCCCCTAAGACATCGGACAGCAGCATGAGAATGGAAACATCATCATCTACCACCAGTATTTTTTGCGGTGCGTTTGCCAACTTCCTTTTTCCTCCTCTTTTGCAATGCTTTATTTATACGAATGAAAACTCTTCTTTTTGAATATGGTTCGGAGAGGGCACTGCACAAAAGCAGCAGGCTCTGGAGGACAGGGCCGGTCCCTGCCATGGCTTTTCCCGCAAAAGTGGAAAAACAGCGAAACCCGACTCTTTTATTATATCGGATTCCATATCAGCCGTTTATTAAGAATTATGAGACTTCCGTGTGTTTCCTTGACATGGAGAGGGCGTTCCTCCTATAGTATTTTATGGTACACCGTCCTTAGCACTTTTTCAATGTGTATCAACTGCAGAGGGCAGAAAGATTATTTTGAGGGTGGATGAATTGCTGAAAAAAATAGCACATGCACTGACGCGCCGGCCAAAGCTGGTGGTATTCATCGCGGTTCTGCTGATGATTCCCTCCTTTATCGGTGCGGCAGCAACCAAAGTCAACTATGACCTGCTGACCTATCTGCCGCCGGAAACGAATTCCTCCAAGGGCGAAAAGCTGCTGGAGGAGCCGTTCCATAACGCGGCAACATCCATGCTGATTGTGCAGAATATGCCGCCGGCATATACCAACAACCTGCGCAAGTCCATTGAAAAGATTCCGGGTGTGACGCACGCCCTGTGGATTTCCAGCATGGCAGGTATTCAGGTGCCAAAAGACATGATTCCGGAGAAAATAAGAAAGGCGTTTTATTCCGGAAATTCAACAATGATGGTTATTCAGTTCCAGTCACCGGGCGCTTCCGAAGAAACCATGCAGGCCATTCAAAAAATACGCACGACCTGCAATAAAAATTGTATGTTGGCGGGCGCAGCGGGTATTGTTAAAGATACCAAGGATCTGCTGGACCAGGAACTTCCGCAGTACATATTACTGGCCATTATTCTTTCCTTGATTGCCATGTCCTTTTCCATGAACTCATGGCTTCTGCCGGTTACGTTTCTGCTGGATATCGGAATGGCCGTTGTGTATAACTTCGGCACAAACTTCTTCCTAGGGCAGATATCCTATATTACGATGGCAATCGCCGGTATTTTGCAGCTGGGTGTTACCATGGACTACTCCATCTTCCTGTATAACCGTTATAAGGAGGAGCAGCAGAACTACGATGATAACAAGGACGCCATGGCGGTTGCCATTCAGGCAGCGTTTGCGTCCCTTTCCGGCAGTTCCCTGACAACCATAGCGGGCTTTGCAGCATTGTGCTTTATGCGGCTGCTGCTGGGCCGCGATATTGGTATTGTCATGGCAAAGGGCGTTGTACTCGGTGTGCTGACCGTTGTGTTGGTGCTGCCGTCCCTCCTGCTGCTGTTTGACAAGCCAATTGCAAAGTATCAGCATAAGGTACTGCTGCCGGACTGTACAAATGTCAACCGTTTTATCGTTAAGCACCGCAAGGCATTTGTCGCCTTGTTTATCCTGCTTTTTATCCCGAGCTTTTACGCGCAGAAGAATGCACCGCAGTATTATAAACTGGACCTCGCTATGCCGCAGGATATGCCTTCCATCGTTGCGACCAACAAGCTGCGCAACGACTATGATATGGCAACAACACATTTTGCCATTGTGCATGACAGTATCGGCAACCAGAAAATTAAACAGATGACGGATGCCATTGAAAAGGTGGACGGTGTTGAAAACACCCTTTCTTATAATCAGCTGGTCAGTTCCGACATCCCAGATTTCTTTGTTCCGCAGGATGTCAAAGATATCTTTAAAAAAGGCGGTATGCAGATTATCATGATAAATTCCCATTATGCTGCCGCTTCGTCAGAGGTTGGGAATCAGCTGACGGAACTAACCAAACTGGTACAGTCCTATGATAAAGGCGCCTATCTGACCGGTGAAGCGGCTATGACCGACGACCTGATTACCACTTCCGAAACAGACTTTCATGTTACCAATTATATTTCTATGGCGGCGATTCTGATTATTGTTGCATTGGTGTTCAAATCCCTGACCGTGCCGATTGTTCTGGTGCTGGCGATTGAGCTGGCAATCTTCATTAACGAGGGTGTTCCATACTTTACGAATGTGGCAATTCCGTTCATTGCACCAACCGTTATTGGCTGTGTACAGCTGGGTGCAACCGTTGACTATGCGATTCTAATGACAACCCGTTTTCGTGAAGAGCTACAGAAGGGCAACAAACGGGAAGACGCGATTGTCATTGCCGCCACGACATCAGATGATTCGATTATTGCCAGTTCACTGGTGCTGTTCTGTGCAACACTGGGCGTCGGTATTGTTTCCAAAATGAAGATTATCAGCACCATTTGCCTGATGCTGGCGCGCGGTGCTGTTATTTCGGCACTCATTACTATTTTTGTTTTGCCAGCAATTCTGTATGTCTGTGAGCCGATTTTTGCACACACCAGCTTGTGGTGGAGAAAGCCGAAGCCCCGTAAGCAGACGCTTGGGCGGCATGCGGCACAACCAGCAGATAAATGTAATTTGAGTGAATGATTCTTTATATTCTTTTTTATAAAAAAGCAAAGGAGTAATCTACGTGCTGAATTTATTTGGCAATCCTTCCGACAAGCGGTCCAGCGGGACCGCAAAGAGGGTGCTTGCAGCCGTACTCAGCGCCGCAGTCGTTACCGCGGCATTGGGAAATGGTATGGCTGCTTTTGCTGCAGATTCCAATGTGAATCCTGTTTGTGATGAAACCTACTATGCTATGCTGAACTATTATGGAAACCTGAAAGAGGGCAGTGTCGTAAAAAGTTATGCACTGAACGGTGCCAGCACTATCAGCGACTATGGACAGTATGACAGTGTCAACAACCTGTCAGATGATGCCAAGCCGTCACAGTCCGGAAACAAGCTGACTTTTAATCTGAATAAAAACAATGCAGACCATTTCTACTTTGAGGGCAAAACTTCTAAACCGTATGCTTCTATGCCATGGACACTGAAAGTATCTTATCGTTTGAATGGTGTTGCAGCCAAAGCGGAAGACCTCGCCGGCAAAAGCGGTCTGGTCGAAATCAATATTGACGCAACACCGAAAAAGGACAGCGGCATTTCCAGCTACTATAAAAACAATCTAGTTCTGATGGGCACAACAGCTTTTAATGAAGATGATATTCTTTCACTGGAAGCAAACGGCGCACAGGTACAGCTGCTCGGCAATCTGCGCTCAGTTTTGTTCCTTGTCATGCCGGGTGAAACACAGCATGTCAACATTCGGGTTGGAACCAATTCTTTTACATTCTCCGGCATGACCTTTATGGCTGTTCCGGCAACGCTGTCCCAGTTGAATCAGATTACCGACCTGCAGAAAGCAAAGAATAAAACAGAAAATTCCTACAAGGCTATTCAGGACAGTTTGGATTCTATGCTTGGTTCCGCAGACGCTGTCAGCGGCAGTCTGAACACAGCGGCCGACGGCATAGACCAGCTGAATCAGGCCCGCGCAAGCCTTTCCAGCGGAAAAACACAGGCTTACCAGTCTATAGATGTATCGTTAGCAGATCTTAGTAAGATGGCCGATTCGCTGCAGCCCATGAATGCACATTTGGATACGGCAAGCAAAGCGCTGAGCAGTATTTCCAGCAAAGTGCAGAGTTTGTCCAGCAATATGGCTGGATTGAAGACTCCGCTTGAAAATTGCCGAAAAAATATTACGGCAGTGCAAAAAGACCTGACGGATATCAATGCACTGGTGCAGCAGCAGGGAAAAGATTTTGTGGGCGGCAAAACAAAGGCCAGAGGCATCATGACAAACCTGCAAAAGGATATGAATAACCTCGGTTCCAGCCTAAAAGCACTGCAAAGCCAGCTGAAGACGATGCAGGGCCAACTGAAACAGCTTTCCGCCATAACGGCGCCCGGTACACTGAAGCCCTCCGCCGGCGATGAAGCACAGCTGAAACAGCAGCTGCAGCATGTGCAGGAACTTTACAGCAAATATATGGAATACTGCACAGCACTGAAAAAAGCAGGTCAAAAAGCAGTACCTTCCTTTGATGAGTTCTTGGGTGGGCTAGTAAAGCAGAAAAAGTTAACCGAGGCACAAGCCAAAGCGGTCAGCCAAGCCTACGCAAAATACGGCAGCAAGATGGATGAAGTGCAGGAACTGCTTTCTTTGGGAGAACGGATTGACAGTACACTGCAGTCGGTGAACAGCGAAATTGCTACTTTAAATACGGTTATCGGCAGCGTGTCAACGGCGACTTCCTCTATGCTGAATACGGTCAGCGGACTGTGCAGCACACTTGGCGACAGCGGTATCATTGGTGAACTGAAGAGCCTGAACCTATTGATGGGCACAGCCCTCAATGAGGTGGCTGAAAGTGAACAGAAGGTTACCTCCATGAGCAGCAGCCTGACTGGCAGCCTAAAAGATATGGGCAACGCGGCAAAAGATATTACAAAGAGCACGGAACAGGCGCTGTCCGTTATCAATTCTTTGACTAAGACAATCAATTCCTATGTCCCCGATATGCAGAACACACTGAAAGACTGCAAAACAGTGGTCAGTTCCGCAACAACTGGTATGAAGGATACGGCGTCGGCATTGAAAACCATAGAAACATTGGCAAAATCCAATGGTGGTAAAGCAGATGCCGCAACACAGAAAGCACTGCAGGGTCTGTCCCAGTCACTGCGCGGCTCCAGCCGGGGGTTTAGCCAGACGGACACGGCCCGCAAGGCACAGAAAACTATCAGTGATGAAATCGACAAACAGTGGGATACCTATACAGGTGAAAAAAACAATCTACTGTATATGAATCCGAATGCAAAACCGGTTTCTATGACATCTACGCAAAACAGCACGCCGCACAGTATTCAAATGGTCATTCGCACACAGGAAATTAAAGAAAGTGACAATAAGTCCAGCGATAAAATGACCGCCGCTGCAGCCGACACAACATTCCCGGAACGAGTGGCAAATCTCTTTAAGGGAATATGGGGTGCAATTACCGGTGTTTTTGTACACAAGTAAATCTTTATATACACTTCCTTTCTGAAAGAACGCAGTCCTGAAAAAGCAGGGCTGCGTTCTTTGTTGTCGTGGGCGCTTCCGCGACAGAATAGCCCCATTTTCGCGGGGGAATTATGTTACACTGTTTCAGTAGTTCCATGATATTGCAGTTCCCACAGAAAATGAATTGGAACCGGAAGAAAGGAGTCGGACTATGGACAGTGAGAAACAGACACAGGCTGTCGGCAAACGCCCAGTACAGCTGCAGTTGAAAGAGGGTACGCTGACCGCTTCACTTTCCGGGGAAATTGACCACCATACGGCCCGTGAGATTCGTGAAGAAATCGACTTGGTCCTCATGCGTGTGCACCCCGGACATCTGGTAATGGATTTTGCAGATGTGCAGTTTATGGACAGTTCCGGAATTGGTCTCATCCTCGGCCGCTGTAAATTGATGCAGGTTTGGCAGGGGAAAGTTTCTATATGCCATATGCCCCCGAAGCTGGAACGGCTGATTTCTTTGGCAGGGCTTTCAGAACTGTGCGAAGTACAGAAGGAGGAAACAAAGCATGAAAACGTTGAATGAAATGCATCTGCATTTTCCCAGCGTCAGCATCAATGAAAGTTTTGCCCGTGCAGCGGTGGCAGCCTTTGCGGTGCAGCTGGACCCAACGCTGGATGAACTGTGCGACCTGAAAACAGCTGTATCGGAGGCAGTGACCAATGCCATTATTCACGGTTATCAGGATACAATCGGTGTTGTATACATAGACTGCCGCATTTTACCGGACAGCACCATACAGGTACGGGTGCGGGACCGCGGCTGCGGCATAGCGGATATACAGAAGGCCATGGAGCCGCTGTATACCACTTCCGGCAGCGAGCGTGCCGGCCTTGGCTTTGCTGTGATGAAAAGCTTTACGGACAAACTGCGTGTGCAGAGCCGTCTTGGCGTTGGGACGACAGTCTTTATGGAAAAGACTTTTTCGCCGCGTGTGCGCTGCAATGGATAGAGAAACGGGTATTACACAGAATCTTGGCCTTGCACGCGCCTGCGCAAACCGCTTCCGCGGCAGAGGCATTGAGTATGATGATTTGTATCAGGCAGCCTGTGTGGGTCTGGTGCAGGCCGTGGACCGCTTCGATGAAAGTCGTGGGCTTCGTTTTTCTACTTATGCGGTACCAGTCATTTTAGGGGAAGTGCGCCGGCTGTTTCGGGAGGGTGGTGCGGTTAAGGTCAGCCGCGGGCTGCGTGACCTGTCCAGAAAAGCGGCAGCAGAGAGCAAAGCTTACGCACAAAAGTATGGACGTATGCCAACTGTCACGGAACTGGCACAGCGGCTGGGGGTAGATGCGGAAACGGCAGCGCAGGCGCTGGGCGCGGCACAAGCACCGATTTCTTTGACTGCTGAAGATGACAGCGGCAATGCGATGGATATACCGGATGATGCGAAAGAAGAAGAGCTGACGGATGTGCTCAGTCTGCGGCAGGCAATCGGAAAACTGGAAGCGCAGGACAGAAAGCTTTTGTACTTCCGATATTTCCAGAGTGAAACACAAACGCAGACAGCCGCAAAGTTGGGGATGACACAGGTGCAGGTTTCGCGCAGAGAGAAGAAATTGATGACGACCCTGCGGCAGGCTTTAGGATAGGAAAAAGGCCTTTTTGACGGGAAATAAACTTTTTTGAATTTTTTTAAAAAAGTAGTTGACAAAGGGAGAAGGCAGTGGTATTATATATGAGTCGCCGCGA